>Ga0102953_1000092_pt1 | contig 58194 bp, 45 predicted proteins | sample SalPon2A_C_D2_MG_FD_78509 | JGI IMG/M metagenome (GOLD analysis project Ga0102953, IMG submission 78509) | Soil microbial communities from South San Francisco under conditions of wetland restoration - Salt Pond MetaG R2A_C_D2_MG | ecosystem: Environmental > Terrestrial > Soil > Wetlands | place...
CAATCTTTCAGGTTTTTTATAAAAATATAGAAAGGACAATTGCAAAATAACTCTAACCTTGTAATATTAAATGCCAGCACAAAAGTAGAGCTTTCCGATAAACTTCCTAAAATTGAATCAGCAATTAATATTCCTTTGCAGGAACTTGAGAATAAAATGGATGAACTTAAAATATATAAATATAAAAAGATTGCAGTTATTTGCAGATCAGGGAGAAGATCAAGCATTGCTCCCGATATGTTAAAAAAGAATGGCTACAATGTTAAAAATGTTCCTGGCGGTATGAAAGCTTACCTGGCAAATTAAGCATTTAATAGCTGTCAGGAGTTTTTCGAAAAAATATTAAATTCTTTCAAACTTCCTGACACTAAATAATTGAAAAACTACCAGGTAATATCACCTACAGCTTTTTTTAATTCGTATGAATGTATAATATTGTTGTAGGTCTCTTTCAAGTATAAAAATTTCGCATCCGCAAGATGTGTTTCTGCATCAAGCAGATCAAGATTAGTTCCTACACCACTTGCATATTGTGCTTTAGCTTTTTCCAATGCCTGTTCTGCGAGATTAATTTTTAATTCAGCTGTTTTTATTTGTTCAAGATTTGAGTTAATATTATCAACTGCTTTTTGCACTTCGCTGTTGATTCTTTCTTTTATCTCCATTGTATTGATTTCAGATACATTGAGATTTGCTTTGGCTTCTTCCACCTGGGCATCTGTTCTGAAACCATTAAAAATTGGAATTGAAACTCCTATGCCCGCAGACCAGTTTCCCCTTATTGCATCAAGGTTTGGCTCGAACCCGTTTTTCAATCCGTAACTTACCTGTAAATTTACATTTGGTCGGTCAGCCATGGATGTTATATTCTTTTTTAAATGAGCGGAATTTTCTTTATCCATTGCAATTGTTAATTCCTGCCTTTGATTAAATGCAACTTGGATTAATGAATCAAGATTTATTTTTGTTGTTAGTAAAGAAAAGTCCCCTGATAAATTAAATCCCTGGTTTTTAGATAAGCCGGTTAAATGCTTTAATAAAATAATCTGATTGTTAAGTTGATTCTGTAAAGTTACTTTATTGCTTTTGTAGTCAGCAAGCCTGACTTTTGTGCTTAACAGATCATAGTCAGTTGCAGTTCCGCTTTCGATTTTTCTGTTTGTGATGTCAATATGTTCTTTTAATGTCTCAATATCTGTTTCATTTACTGCAATACTTTTTTCGAGAAAAAGAATTGAATAGAACGTTCTTATGGCAGCAAAGGTTAATTCTGATTTTACAAAATCAATATTGTCTTCTGCTGTTTTTTTATACGATTTTACTAAATCCAATTCCGCATCTTTTTTACCGAAATCATATAAATTATAATAAGCTGCAATGTGCGCATCGTAATTATTTACCGGAGCCAGTTCAAAACTGCCTGTACCGGGTAATCCGATTGAAGGAATTGGTCCAATCCTTGTATAAGTTGCTTCTGCATTTACTACAGGATAATCAAAGCTTTCCTGCTGTTTTATCTTCGCATTGAATACATCTACATTTTTCACAGCCTTTTTTAAGAGGGGATAATTTTTTAACGTCAATGATATTGCATCATTCAATTTTAATATTTCTTTATCAGATTGTTGCGAGAAACAATTTACTGATGTTATCAAAATAATTATCAAAAATAGCTTTTTCATATTCTTTATGTTCTCCCGGAATTCTATTCTAATATTTCAATATTTTCTTTGTTCTTCTTTTTATTCTTTGTGGAGATAAGGAAGATCGGAATTATGAGAATTGCTGTTAACAAAGCTCCAATTAAAAAATCATCGTTTATTCCTTCAATAAAAGCCTGGTTTACCAGGTGTTGTGCAACTAATGCTTTTGTCCTCAATAACATTTCGCTGCCCGTACTTCCTGTATTATGTTTTACAAATTCCTGTACACCATATGTGATATGTTTGAATTGAGCAGAATATTGATTTGCTGCTTCACTAAAAGCAGAGGTGTGATAAATTACTCTCTGAGTTAAAATTGTTCCTAAAATTGCAACTCCAAAGCTTCCACCAATTTGCCTAATAGTGTTGAACAAACCGCTTGCCTGTGCAAGTTCGTTCCTGGGAATATCAAGCAAAGCAATATTTGTGAGTGGAATAAAAATAAATCCCAAGGCAAATCCTCTTAGATAAAGCGGAAGCATTATCTGCCCGTGCATTGAATATTCGGAAAAAGTCGATGAATAGTACATGCTTAAAGTCAGCAATACTATGCCAATGAAAACCGGAATTTTAGGATTTGCTTTATCGGAAAGTCTTCCGGCAATTGGCGACATAAAAGCCTGTATAATTCCAACAGGAAAGAATACCATCCCGGCTTGCAGAGCAGTGTAATTTAAAGAGTTTTGAAGATACAGAGGAAGTAAAAAAGAATTTCCAAACAATGCTGCACCGAAAATAAACATCATCATTGTTGCGATGAAAAAATTCCTGTTCTTTAATAATCTTAATTCTATTAAAGGATGTTTAACTGAAAATTCCGTGATTATGAAAACGATAAAGCTAATTGCGGAAATGGTAAAACAGGTAACTATAAAATTTGATGTCCAGCCGCCAGTGTTCCACGAAGCATTTCCATCCGCAAAAGCAAGCAAAAGGGAAGTTAAAAACAAAGTCATTGAAATAAGGCCAAGAAAATCAAAAGATCTAATATGCTCGGTTTTGTATTCCCTTTGTATAATGTAAACGGAAATCAAACCAATAATTCCAACCGGTACGTTCACATCAAAAATTGCTCCCCAGCTGTAACGATCAACTAGGTATCCGCCGATCATAGGGCCAAGTGAAATTGAGGCTGCTGCTGCAATTCCCCAAAAACCAAGAGCCATACCTCTTTTCTCAGGTGGAAATTCCCGGGTTGTTATAGCCATACCAACAGGCATTATTAATCCAGCACCGAGTGCCTGGACAAGCCTGAAAAAAATAAGAGAATTTTCATCCCACGAAAGACTGCATAAAAATGATCCGATAGTAAAAAAGAGAAGCCCTAGAAAATAAGTTCTTTTGTAACCAAGATGATCTGCAATCCACCCTGATGATGGAAGCATAACGGCAAAAACTAAAAGATAACCTGTAAGTACCCATTCAGCTTTATCAATGCTTGTTCCGAAAGATGCAATAATTTTTGGTAGAGCTACGTTTACAATTGTCACATCAAGCACAGCCATAAAAGTACCGATCATCACGCTCCATAAAACCCACCAGCTATAAGCTTTGTGTCCGGGCTTCATTGAAGGGAACATATTTGTAATGTTCTGTCTTAGATAGATGTTAAAAAAGTTCAGCATTTATTTCTCTTCTTCTTTTACATCTACTTCTACTGACATGCCGGGAAGTAGTTTTATTTTTTTTTCAGAATTATTTATAACCTGGACTATAGAAATTTTAACCGGAATTCTTTGCGTCACTTTTGTAAAATTCCCGGAGGCATTGTTTGGTGGTATTAAAGAAAATTGCGATGCTGTATTTGTTCCTAATTGAAGAACGCTTCCTTTAAAAATTTTATCCGGATAGGCATCAACTGAAATATCGACGGAATCACCACTTGAAATAGAGGATATTTTTGTCTCTTCAAAATTAGCTGTAACCCATAGATTCTCATTATTGTATATAGTATAAATTGGCTGTCCCGGTTGAACAACATCTCCTTTAAGCACCCATTTTTTAGCTATCACTCCTGTAATTGGACAAACAACTTTTGTGTTTTCAAGCTCAGTTGATAAAACATTTATTTTTGCGGTAACTGTTTTAATCTGGCTTTCCGAAATTGTAAGTTGAGCCTGCATCTCCTGAAGTTGTTTCAGAGCATGATCGTATTGTTGTTTTGGAATCAGCTTATTCTTATACTGAAGCTCAGCCCGATCAAAATCTTCTTTTGCTTTCTCAAGTTTAACTTTAGATAATTTTATATTTCCATTTGAGAGACTTAATTGCGCTTCAGCCTCTTTCATTTGCGCATAAATATTTGATGAATCTATAACAGTAATCAACTCACCTTGTCTTACGGTATCGCCCTCATCGAAATAAAGATTTGTAATTCTTCCCAGCATTTTTGAGCTAAGATTAAGCCTGTCACCGTCTATGAAAGCATCGTCTGTTGAGATATGTCCAAGCTGTATCTGGTACCAGTACCAGAAGCCGGCAATAGCAACAATAAGAAGTATTGCCGGAATTAATACTTTCTTTTTTTTATACATTGGTTTTACACTTTTCGGTTTATCATTCCCGTCCATATAATTTTCCTGATTTAATTATTCTATAATTTCTATTAGTTTTTCTAAAGAACTTCTTACGGTTTTATCCCTTTAAGAAAAATATCTACCGTCATTAACATTTCATCTTTCAATTCTTTGTATGATTTATTATCAATTTTTTGACCAGCAATCATTTTTAAAGTTCTTAATCTTAATCCCTGTAAAATGTGCAGAAAAACCCTGATAAATTTTTCATCAATTTCCGCTTTAAATTCCTTTTTGCTCCTTCCTTCCTCAAATATTTTAGCCAGTAACTGAAGTTCACGTTCTTCAAATTTTTTATAATATTGTTTGAAGTGAGATTTTTTTTCTATAAAAGAATAAAAAGAGAGTGCGCCAAGATTAACAAGTTTTTTGAAGTATTTTAATCTTTGGTCAACATATTGGAGTAACTTATCTTCAGCACAGGTTTCATTCTGCAAAATTTTTTCAATTTCTTCTGCAAATTCATCCTGTTCCTGCAGAATTACTTCTTGGAACAGGTTTTCTTTAGTTGGGAAATAATAATATAGAGAGGCTTTCCCAAGTTCTACATCTGCGGCAATTTCATCCATAGTAACTTTAGAATAGCCGTAATGAGCAAATCTTTGCCGTGCAGCTTTAATAATTCCAGTTTCCTTAATTTTTGTTTTTTCAGTTCCCATTTTATTTTCTTTCTATAAATTGGACTAAAATACTCAAATAGTCGAAAACTAAATTAATCTGATTTTAATTTATTGTCAAGCTGTTCTGTCAATAGCCTGATTCGTTATTGCTTTTTGTGTGGAGAAGAAAAAATGCATTAATTAAAAAATTAGCTCTTTTTCTCATTCATTAATCTCATAACTTCTTATCTAAAAATTTTGCATATTAATGCATCAGGTCTAATTTCAATTACTATTTGTAAGTAATATGCCGGAATTACTAAAAAAATTAAGATTAAAAAAAGAACTTCGGTTATTTGATGTTTACGCCATTGCTACCGGCACAACTTTAAGTGCTGGATTTTTTCTCTTGCCTGGCATAGCCGCACAGCAGGCAGGCACCGCGATGATTTTCTCTTATATAATTGCTGCAATTCCTCTTGTGCCTGCAATGTTTAGTGTAGCTGAACTTGCAACAGCAATGCCTCGTGCAGGTGGTGTTTATTATTTCCTTGATCGTTCACTCGGGCCCTTATTTGGAACTGTCGGGGGAATAGGAACATGGCTTGCTTTAATTCTTAAAGTAGCTTTTGCTCTTATTGGAATGGGTGCTTATCTCGAATTATTTTTTCCGAATTTACCAATTATTTTAATTGCTATATTATTTGCTTTAGCTATCGGTTTATTGAATTTATTCGGAACGAAAAAGAGTGGCAAATTTCAAATAATCCTTGTAATTGGTTTACTTGCCATCCTAACTGTTTTTATTGGCAGAGGTATCCCGGAAATTCAGTCTCTTCATTTTAAAGACATTTTTTCAAATGATTTAAAATCAATTTTTTCAACTGCTGGTTTGGTTTATATTAGTTATGTTGGGGTTACAAAGGTTGCCAGCCTTTCCGAGGAAATTAAAAATCCAGAGAGAAATATACCAAGAGGAATTTTTCTTGCACTTGGAAGTGCCTTTGTAATATACGTATTGGGTACTGTTGTAATGGTTGGTGTAATACCGATTGAAAAACTTTCAGGTGATCTTACCCCGGTTGCAACAGCTGCGGATATTATTTTTGGAAAGGTTGGAACTATTTTTGTAACCATTGCAGCTTTGATGGCATTTTTATCAGTTGCCAATGCGGGAACATTAAGTGCATCCCGATATCCTTTAGCGATGAGCCGCGACCATATGCTTCCGAGATTGTTTCAAAAGATTGGTTCACAAGGTACCCCTTTTGTTGCAATTATTCTTACAGTAGCAATAATCATTTTAATACTTTTAATTTTTGATCCGGCAAAGATTGCAAAACTAGCCAGCGCTTTTCAATTATTGATGTTTGGTTTTGTTTCCCTCGCTGTAATAATTATGAGGGAAAGTAAAATTGATTCCTATGATCCCGGTTACAGGTCACCATTTTATCCGTATCTTCAGATTGTTGGTATTCTTGCCCCAATCTGGTTGATTATTGAAATGGGATTTTTGCCAATAGTTTTTACTGTTGGTTTGGTTTTAATTGGTTCGGCCTGGTACTGGTTTTATGCAAAAGAAAGAGTTATAAGGAATGGTGCGATCTATCATATTTTTGAAAGGCTGGGACGTTCGCGTTACGGAGGACTTGACAGTGAATTAAGAGGAATATTAAAAGAAAAAGGTCTGCGCGAAGAGGATCCATTCGATCTTATTGTTGCTAGGAGTTTTGTTATTGATCTGGATAAATCCGTTGATTTTGAATACGTTGTAAATAAAGCTTCACAATGGCTGGCGCAGTTTGTTCAGCATTCTTCCAATGAACTTGAAAGAGAATTTCTTGAAGGAACAAGGATAGGTGCAACGCCTGTAACTCATAATATAGCTCTTCCTCATCTTAGAATGAAAGGATTTCAACATCCTGAAATGGTTCTGGTCAGGAGTAAAAAAGGGATAGAAATTGTTCTTAATAATCCTCTTACTGATTTCCAGGAAAAAAGGGAGATTGTAAATGCGGTTTTCTTTTTAGTTAGTCCCGAGAGTAATCCTGCACAGCATCTTCGTATACTTGCACAAATAGCAAGCAGGGTGGATGAAGATAGTTTTGCATTGGATTGGCAATTAGCAAAAGATGAACAGGATATTAAAGAAGCGCTGCTTCACGATGAAAGATATTTGTCTCTGGTAATCACAAGATCAGATCAAACTGCTCCACTTATTGATAAAACGATTTCCAATATGAATATTCCAGAGGGTTGTCTTGTAACCTGGATTAGAAGGGGCGAACTTGTCATCATTGCTCATGGAGATACTTTTTTGCAGGAAGGTGATCAGTTGACAATTATTGGTGAGCAGAACGGGATAAAGGAACTTAGAAAAAAATATATTGAAAAGTAGAAATAGATTTGTAGAAATAAATCAATTAAAATTATGGCGGGAAATAAATTTATCAATTATAAAAGTGATATCAATTATTCAGATCAGGAAATGATTGACAGATCAATTGAGTTTTATGAATTAATACAGAAGAGAAGAACGATAAGAGATTTTTCAGATAAGCCAGTTGCTTTAGAAATAATTGAAAACTGCATCGCAGCTGCGGGCACTGCTCCAAACGGTGCAAATATGCAGCCCTGGCATTTTGTAGTTGTTAGTAACCCGGAAATAAAAAAGAAAATCAGGATTGCTGGTGAAGAAGAGGAAAAAGCTTTTTATACCCAACGGGCGCCGCAGGAATGGCTGGATGCTCTGGCTCCTCTCGGTACTGATGAACATAAACCTTTTCTTGAGACAGCTCCTTATCTTGTCGCAATCTTTTCGAAAAAATATGATGTTCTGCCTGATGGAAGACTGGTAAAAAACTACTATACTTCAGAATCAGTGGGCATTGCTACCGGGATATTAATTACGGCTATTCATAATGCTGGATTGGTTTCATTAACTCATACTCCAAGCCCGATGAATTTTTTAAATGATATACTGAATAGACCAAAGAATGAAAAGCCATATTTGCTACTTGTTGTAGGTCATCCGGCAGAAGAAGCAAAAGTTCCGGATATAAAAAAGAAACCATTAAAAGAGATTGTTACCCATTGTAAATAATTATTTATAACTTATAAAAAATGATGATATGAAATTCTATAAATCCTTTTTAATTATAATTATCGTTTCATTCACAGTTCTTGCTCAAACTCCAATTAATGATAGCGGCGGACCTCTGATACCGGAACAGGCGGCTTATGATATTAAATTTTATGATATAGGAATAAAAGTGAATCCTTCTGACAGTACCATTTCCGGAAATGTTTCTGTCTATGCAAATGCAACATCGCCTTTGGAATGGTTTGTACTAGATCTTGATACAGTATATGAAATAAGTTCAATTGAAGAGATGAACTGGGCGGAGAAATATCATTCAGCAAAATTTGAAAGAATGGTTGGGAAAATCTGGATTAAATTAAATGAGAAAAAAGAACCGGGAGATAGGATAGTTGTTCAAATTAAATACAGTGGAAAACCCAGAATATCGCCTCGTCCGCCCTGGGACGGTGGATTTACTTGGTCGAAAACAAAAGATAGAACGCCGTGGATTGCGACAACCTGTCAGTTAAATGGTGCTGATTTATGGTGGCCCTGTAAAGATCACCCTTCGGATGAAGCTGATTCAGTTGCTTTACACTTTACAGTTCCAAATCCACTTGTAGTAGCATCAAATGGAAAATTAATTAATGTTGTTGTTAATAAAAATAACACCTCAACTTATAATTGGTTTGTTTCCACTCCGATTAATAATTATGGAATTTCATTAAACGCTGGTCCATTTAAAACTATTTCACAAAACTATGAAAGTACTTCAGGAGATATTATTCCTGTAACTTTTTGGGTCCTTCCGGAAGATTATGAAAAAGGAGTAAAAATATTTCCCGAATTTCTTGAACATCTTCGGTTTTATGAAGAAACTCTGGGTCCCTATCCTTTTCGTGCAGATAAATACGGTGTTGTTGAAACCCCACATCTGGGAATGGAGCATCAAACAATAATTGCTTACGGAAACCAATTTAAGGAAGGTCCTCATGGTTTTGACTGGCTTCATCATCACGAACTTGGTCATGAATGGTGGGGAAATTTGGTTACTGCTCTTGACTGGAATGATTTCTGGCTTCACGAAGGTTTATGTGCATTTATGCAGCCCTTGTATGCAGCAAAATTAAAAGGAAAGAATGAATATTTTAAATACTTAAGAGAAATTGGAAAAGGAATTAAAAATGTTCACCCGGTTGCACCCAGGGAATCTAAAACAATTCAATCTATGTACACGGACGGTGATATTTATGCAAAGGGTGCTTGGGTATTGCAGACATTAAGATACCTGGTTGGCGATGACGCATTCTTTACAATTCTTAGAAGATTTGCTTATCCTGATCCGGAAATGGAAAAAGTAACTGATGGAAGTCAATGCAGGTTTGCAACAACTGATGACTTATTAAATATTGCTGAGAAATATTCCGGAAAGAAGCTGGGCTGGTTTTTCGAAGTATATTTAAGGCAGCCGAAACTTCCGAAACTTATTTCAGAATTTTCACATGGAAAATTGACTTTGAAATGGGAAACTCCGGATAATTTACCTTTCTTTTTACCCGTTGATGTGAAAATTGGCGATAAGACTGAACGAGTTGAAATGCCAAATGGTAAAGCGACAATTGATATTTCTGAAGGAACTCAATTTCAATTTGACCCGGATGGATTAATATTAAAATCCGAATAGCTGAATATAAATTCAAAATTAATATTGGCTTGCCTGAACTATTTTAAATGCCTAACTTTATTCAGCCTAAGTTTAAAATCAACTCTTAAATTGCATTAGCAGGAGACTTTTATGCAAAATTCAAACGGTAATAATATTAAAGCCAAAAGAGAACACAGTTTTTACGGAGATGTTCTCGATTATTTTAGCCGCGCAGCACAATTCACGAAATATCCTCCCGGATTGCTTGACCAGATAAAAGATTGCAACAGCGTTTACGAAATGAAATTTCCCGTCAGAATAAAAAATAAGATCAAAGTAATTACTGCCTACAGGGTTGAACACAGCCAGCATAAACTTCCTGTAAAAGGTGGAATAAGATACAGTCTTTCCGTTAATCAGGATGAAGTAATGGCACTTGCCGCTTTAATGACTTACAAATGCGCAGTTGTAAATGTGCCCTTCGGTGGGGCTAAAGGAGGTGTTTGTATTGATCCCCGGGCATATAATGAAGTTGAATTAGAACACATCACAAGAAGATATACTTCAGAGTTAATTAAAAAGAATTTTATAGGACCTGGAATTGATGTGCCTGCCCCTGATTACGGAACCAGCGGAAGGGAAATGGCGTGGATAGCTGATACTTATGCAGCGTTTAATTCCGGATCAATTGACTCACAGGGGTGCGTAACAGGTAAGCCGATAAGCCAGGGAGGAATTAGGGGAAGAACTGCAGCAACAGGAAGAGGTGTATATTTTGGAGTCAGAGAAGCCTTGAATAATAAATCCGATTTAAAACAACTTGGACTTACACCCGGTGTTGAGGGAAAAAAAGTTGTTATACAAGGACTCGGAAATGTAGGTTTTCATACTGCAAAATTTTTCTCCGAAGCTGGAGCAAAAATTATAGGATTAGCTGAATACGAAGGTTCAATATTTGATTCCAACGGAATTGATATAAATAAATTAATGAAGCACAGAAAAGAAAAAGGTTCTATAATGGATTTTCCGGGTGCAAAAAATTTAAAGAACCGGGGAGATGCACTTGAACTTGAATGTGATATTCTTATACCCGCTGCACTAGAAAATCAAATCAACAGTAAAAATGCAAATAGAATAAAAACTAAAATAATTGCAGAAGCTGCTAATGGTCCTGTAACTCCGGAAGCTGAAAAAATATTACTTAAAAAAGATATATTAATTATTCCTGATCTGTATCTGAATGCCGGCGGTGTTACTGTTTCATATTTTGAGTGGTTGAAAAATCTATCACACGTAAGATTTGGGAGAATGGGAAAAAGATATGACGAATTGATTTATCATACCCTTGTTAACTCTATTGAAACAGCAATTGGTAAAAACCTTGATCAAAAATCCAAAAATATAATAACCCATGGTGCTGATGAAGAAGATCTTGTAAATTCAGGATTGGAAGAGACAATGGTCACTGCTTATAATGAAATACGTGAAACCTGGAAATCAAACAAGAAAATTCCAGATTTAAGAACGGCTGCTTTTGTTACCGCAATAAATAAAATAGCTGACTCTTATTATGCGCTGGGAATATTCCCATAAGATTATTTAATAACCCCGGGGATTATAATTCCCGGGATTCACACCCAGCCTCTCAACTTACAAGCTTCAGCAACTCTTGCAACTCCAACAACCATTGCTCCCAGGCGTGAGTGAACTTTCTTTTCTTTTACGGCTTCCATTACTGTGTGATATGCTTTTGTTAATTTATCATCAAGCCTGTTGTGAACAAGTTCTTCATCCCAGAAATAAGAGTAATTATCCTGCACCATTTCAAAATAAGATACAGTAACGCCGCCAGCGCTGGCGAGTATATCCGGAATTACATGTATGCCTTTTTTATTTAAGATTATATCAGCTTCTGGTGTTGTTGGTCCGTTTGCAAGTTCACAAATTACTTTTGCTTTTATGTTTGAGGCATTTTTAGAAGTGATTGCATTTTCTAATGCAGCCGGATAAAGTATTTCTACATCTAATTCGAGCAGTTGATCATGAGGTATCGATTTTGATCCGGGAAAACCTGTTACTGATCCGGTTTTTAATTTGTGCATAACAAGTTCTTTTGAATCAAAACCGTATGGATTATAAATTGCACCGCGGGAATCACTAACTGCAACAAGTTTTCCGCCTCCAAGAATTTCATGATGAAGTAGTGCAGCACGCTGTCCCGCATTTCCAAATCCCTGGATTGCAAAAGTTTTTGTCGGGTCGTAACCGTAAAGATTGCAGGCCTCCCTTACTGTATAAACTCCCCCGCGTGCAGTCGCGTCTCTTCTTCCTTCCGTTCCACCAATTTGCTGCGGTTTATCTGTTAATACTCCCGGTTCGTGCCTGTTCATAATAGTTTCAAATTCATCCATCATCCAAGACATTGTCTGCGGATTTGTATAAACATCCGGTGCAGGAATATCTTTTTTTGCTCCGATCAATGGAGCAATAGCGCGGATATATTCACGCGATAAATTTTCAAGTTCGCGTTGTGACATATTTTTTGGATCGCAGCAAACGCCTCCTTTTCCACCGCCGAGAGGGAGATCAACTACTGCAGTTTTCCAGGTCATCCAGCAGCCTAGTGCACGAATTGTATCTACAGTTTCATCAGGATGAAAACGAATTCCTCCTTTTGCGGGTCCCCGTGCAAAATTATATTGAATTCTGTAACCCTGGAAAATTTTCACAGTTCCGTCATCCATTCTTACGTGAAGTGTGAAATTAAATTCTCTTTGAGGCTGACTTAGTAATTCTTTGGTTGCATTATCAAGATTCAAAATCTTTGCTGCTTCAATTATTTGCTGTTTAGCTACATTGAATGAATTGTATGATTCCATATTTTATCCTTTAGGATTAATTTTTTTCATTTGAATTTTCAGGCTGGTTTTCTTCATTAGCTGGAACGTTCAGTATTATTCGGTACCAACAATTTTTGCAGGTCAATGCCCGGTCTACCTTCAATAAAACCTGCTGCCAGGGACTAAGCCTGTGTCCACAGTGAGGGCAAAGTTCAATTAATTCAGATTGCTCCGAAGATTTCCCCGTTTCCAAATTATTCCTCCGGTTTATAAATTACGCCCTTGTTTTGATATCCGCTCATTTTTATAATAATCGGGGATTCAAAACGAAGATGCTTAGTAAATGTTTTTGATTCAAATGGTTTTTGTTCCAATAACCAATCCCAATCAATTAATCCCTGGTGTTTATGACTATTGACGTGAAAATATCCAATCATAAATGAAGTTAGATTTTGAAAAAAATGAGAGCCCTGCGAAGGTTCAACAGCAAAATCTTTAAATCCCGATTCAATAATTGTATGCGCGCCAGCAATCTGTTCCCAGGTTACAGGTATTCCGAGCCACGGATCGAGTGAGCCCCATCTGCCAACACCAATTAATAAATAAGGTTTGTCTTCATCCATTAATTGGCTGTTAAACATGCTCACTTCTTTTGCAACATCTCTGCTTTTTGATCTGTCAAATAAATGATAATCGACAAAAACAATGTCACAAATATTTTTCATTACTCCATCACCCAAAACTTGTTCACTGTAACAAAGCAATTTTTCGGGTTCAAATTTCTCAATTGAAATTTCTTCGTGTTCGCGATTTATTACGAGTGGTCTCATTTGAAGAAGTCCAAATTGAATTGGCTTATCTTTTGGGACTGACATGTTAACCGCAAATTCAATTTCAATAGGCGTGCCCATTCCCCAGGTACCCATATCAAGCAATAAATCAATTATTTCCGGTAGTGGAAATAGTTTATGTTTTAGAATCGGTCCGAAATTTACAAGCCTGACTCCGGGTCTTGAAATTCCGTCAGAAATAGTATCGTTTTCAGGAGAATAAGTTGCGCCGAGTAAGTTTAGAGTTCCTTCTTTTTCGGCTATGTTCAATCCAAATTTTTCTGTTAACATATCATAGGTTACAAATCCAAAATTTGAATTGCCATCTAGGTTTAAAGCATAAAAATCTTTCTGGCTGCTGTCCAGTGATTCTTTTGTAGAATAGAATTGAATTAGATCTGTTGGATATTTTGGGCAGAATCTTACAGTATTTCCTCCATCAACTACAGTTTTGCCCAAACCAAGTGCAACTGAAACAATTCCATCCGTTGATTTTTGAGGAGACATCGGGTAAAAATTAAATGATTTTGCCACACCTGAAAATTCAGGATAAAATTTGTGATCGTGTTTTGCGCCTATCATTTTCTGTATAATTACCGCCATCTTTTCTTCCTCAAGCCGGTAGCTGGTAACTTTTATATAATTTTTTGCCCCTTTATAAAATGTAGAAGCATAAACTCTTTTTATTGTATTAACAAGATCGTTTAATTTTATGAGAGGGTTGGGATGATTATTCGGGATCATATATGTTTCATATACACCCGCAAAAGGATGATATTGTGAATCTTCAAGCAAACTTGATGAACGCACTGCCAGTGGTGAATGAATAATATCCAAAAATGCAGCCAGTTCTCCGAGTATGTCTTCAGGAAATCTTTCAGCTTCTAAAAATCTTTTTGTAATTTCTTCATCATCATCGCAGCTTAGTGCAAATTTCCTGAGATTATTTTCGTCAATAAACTGATCAAAAACATTCGTACCAAGCACTACAGCTGAAGGAACCGATATCTGGACACCTTTGAATTGATCTCGCACATTATAATTATTTATTAGTGTATTTACAAAACCGAGTCCACGTGCTTTTCCACCTAGTGAACCTCCACCTATCCTTGCAAAACTGCTGTTCGGATCGAAAGATTCTTTGATAAAATCAGCAATAATACCTCTTTGCCTTAAATTTCTATAATTGTGAAGAGATTTTATTAAATCCTGCCTGAGTTCTTCTACCGAGGAATAGTCAGAAACTTTCCGTGGTCTAAGTTGATGAGCAAGCCAAAACTCAGTTCTTGCTTTTAACCAGTTTGAAAAATGATTTCTTTCTCCATGAAACTTTAGGCTTTCTTCAGGAACAACCTTAAACTGCTCTTCAAGACTTTTTAAATCATTTGCTCTGCCAACTTCAACTCCGACAGGTGTTCTAAAAATGAAATCTCCAAAACTAAAATTCTGAATCATAAACTGCCGAAGTTCATTAAACAGGAGACTGGAATCCTTTAAGACAAATGATGCGCCTATTTGTCTAATCGTTTTTGAATGCTCAGGATTATTTGAAGCAAGAAGGATTGGAATATCCGGATGTTCATTTTTAATAGCTTTTGCAATTTCTAATCCAGCTGTTGGGTTTTGTTCCCCGTTTTTAGGAAAATCAATGTCAGAAATAACTCCGAGCACAAGTTCTTTATATTTTTGATAAAGTTCCCAGGCTTCTTCGTAATTAGTGCAGAGAAGAATTTTCGGCCTTGCTCGCATTCTTAAAAATCTGTGAGTAAGATTAATTCCCTCGGAAATTAATCTTTGAGACTGGTTTAATATTTCAGTATAAATTACAGGTAAAAACGAAGAATAATATCTGACGTTATCTTCAATGAATATTATGTTCTGAACACCGACAATTCTGCTGTCGTGATCGATGTTCATTTTATCTTCAAAATATTTTACAATTGCAATTATTATTCTGAAATCTCCCTGCCAGATGAACACTTTATCGAAGGCTGAAATTTCAGGTTTTAGCAGAAGGTATTTAAATTCTTTGTTATCGTGTGCTAAAAGTACAACAGGAATATTTAGCCCCGATTCTTTTACCATTGTTGCAAAGTTTATCGGGTGCATATCTTCGATGTGAAGAGTGGTGATTATGAGGTCAAATCTTCTTTCTTCTTTAGCGAGCGCAATTGCATCTTTTCCACTTGAAACTCTGGTTAATTCCGGTGAGTGACTGAGGTTAAGTCCCTGGTATTCGTTCCTGATTAACTCATAAAGTCTTCCGTCTTCTTCAAACAAGTAAAGATCATAAAGACTTGAAACAAGGAGAATATCCCTTATTCGAAGTCTCATTAAATTTTGAAAACCCTGGAACCTTGTACCGTAACCGTGCTCAACCCAGTAATCATCAAAATTAGTTTTTACAACATCATTTTGGTCCGGCATTGTTTTTCGTGGTTTTTAAGAAATAATAATTGCCGGGGAATTATAAATCCCCAGCTTTATAAATTTACTAAATAAATTTATACTACGCCCTGATCCATCATAGCATCAGCAACTTTCAGGAATCCGCCTATATTTGCGCCGTTTACATAATTGCCCGGTGTGCCGAATCTATCTGCCATTGTAATACAAGTATGATGAATATCTTTCATAATCATTTGTAGTCTTTTATCAACTTCTTCTCTATTCCAGGGTAAGCGCATACTGTTTTGTGTCATTTCCAAACCGGAAACAGCTACGCCGCCTGCATTTGCTGCTTTACCCGGTCCGTAAAGTATTTTCTTATCGAGAAATAGGTTTACACCGTCAATTGTTGTTGGCATATTTGCGCCTTCACTAACAACATACACTCCGTTCTTTAACAGGTTTTGTGCATCTTTGCCATTTATTTCATTTTGTGTTGCGCTCGGGAATGCACATTGTGCTTTATGATTCCAAAGAGGATTGAAATCATCTTTTGGGTTTATTTCAGTGTAGACAGCATTTTTATATTTAGCTACATATTCTTTTATTCTTCCACGGCGGACATTTTTTAATTCCATAACAAAATGAAGCTTTTCGGTATTTATTCCTTCTTCATCATAAATATATCCGTTGGAATCTGAAAGTGTTACAACTTTGCCGCCTAGGCTGAGTATTTTTTCAACTGTATATTGTGCAACATTTCCACTGCCGGAAACGAGACACACTTTTCCTTCGAGAGTTTCTTTTTTAGTCTCGAGCATTTCTGCTGCAAAATATACAGCTCCATATCCAGTTGCCTCGGGTCTTATCAAAGAGCCTCCCCAGTTTAATCCTTTACCGGTTAGCACGCCTGTAAATTCATTTCTAAGTTTTTTATACTGTCCAAAAAGATAACCGATCTCTCTTCCGCCTACTCCAATATCACCGGCTGGTACATCTGTGTTTGGACCTATGTGGCGGTACAGTTCGCTCATAAAAGCCTGGCAGAAACGCATAATCTTTAAATCGCTTTTGCCTTTTGGATCAAAATCTGACCCGCCTTTACCTCCGCCCATTGGAAGAGTGGTAAGGCTGTTTTTGAAAACCTGTTCGAAAGCGAGGAATTTTAATATTCCAAGGTTTACGGATGGATGAAAGCGTAATCCACCTTTATAGGGACCAATTGCACTGTTCATTTCAATTCTGAAACCACGGTTAATGTTTACTTCTCCCTGTTCATCAACCCAGGGTACTCGAAATGTAATAACTCTTTCCGGTTCGATTATGCGCTCGAGGACTTTAGCTGCGCGGTACTCAGGATGTTTTTCGAACACTAATGCGAGAGATTCTGCAACCTCTTCAACTGCCTGATGAAATTCAGGTTCTGCAGGGTTCTTAGCTTTCACTTCCGCTAATAAATCTGTAACGTAGCTGGACATGACTGCCTCCTTGAGTTTATGTATTTGGTATGTTTCATTATAAGCGCAAACTGTGTGTAAAAATTATACGCTTATTTGAAGAAAAATTCTCCCCTCAATTTGTGTGTATTAAATTCCGGGTTTTAATATTATTCCCTTATTCTGATGACCGCTGATTTTTACGGTAAGCGGTTCTTTAAAATAAAGATGTTTTACATAAGTTGTTTCATTTATTGGCTGCTGTTCCGAAAGCCAGTCCCAGTTAATAAATCCCATATGTGTAAAGGTATTTACCGTAAAATATCCTATCCTGAAAGATGTTATATTTTGAAAAAAGTGTGATCCTTGCGACGGTGTTACGTTCATATCTTTAAATCCGCCTTCTACAATTGTAATAGCACCAGAGATTTGATCCCATGTAACTGGTATTCCCAGCCATGGATCAAGCGAACCCCACCTGCCGACGCCAATCAGAATGTATTGTCTTTTTTCATTCAGCAATTTTGTATTTAAAGAACTTACTTCCGATGCAGTTTCTTTGCTTTTTGATCTGTCGAATTTATTAATATCCACAAATACAATATCATGAATGTCATTAATAACGCCATTACCGAGGACCTGAGTGCTCTGGCAAATTACATTTTCCTGAGCAACTTCTTCAATATTTAGTTCTTCGCTTTCCCTGTGAATTACAAGAGGGCGCATTTGAAGCATTGCAAATTCTTTCGGTTTGTCTCTTGATACGTCCAGATTTACGGCAAATTCAATTTCAACAGGTGTTCCCATTCCCCATGTTCCAATTTCAAGAAGTGAATCCAAAATTTGCGGCAATGGGAAAATACCATGCTTAAGTATAGGTGCAAATGTAACTACTCTCATTCCTTCTCTTGAAATTCCATCATACACTGCTTCATTTTCAGGTGAATATGTTGAACCAACTGAATACAGTGTATTATCTTCTTCAGCTTTTTGAAGCTCATACTTTTTAACCAGTGTATCTTCAATACCTTTTACTTTAGAATCCAGATGGCCTTTAATATCCAATGCAAAAAAATCCTGCTGCGCATTTTTTATTGTTTCTTTAGTGGAAAAAAATTGAAGTAAATGTTTTGGATATTTAGGACAAAATCTTACAGTATTGCCTCCTTCAACTACAGTTTTTCCTAATCCGAGTGCTACCTGGGAAATTCCGTCTGTAGACTTTTGTGGAGGTACTGGATAAAAATTAAATGATTTGGCTACTCCGGCAAAGTCAGGATAAAATCTGCCGTTCTTTTCTGAACCAATTAGTCTTTGTATTATTACCGCCATTTTTTCTTCTTCCAGCCTGTAAGCTGTGGCTTTCATATAATCTTTAGCTTTCCTGTGAAATGTTGAAGAATAGACACTTTTGATACATTGTAATAATTCCCTAAGTCTAATAAGTTTATTCGGATTACTATTAGGAATCATATAGGTTTCATAAACGCCTGCAAATGGCTGGAATTGTGAATCCTCTAATAAACTTGATGAACGAACAGCAAGTGGTCCATGTGTGATTTCGAGAAAATCAGATAGTTTATTTATTATATCCTGTGGGAAGTTTTCTGATTCTATGAATTTTTGTGTAATCTTTAGATCGTCACTTTCATTTAATGCAAAACTTTCAAGTTCATTTCTTTCGATAAAATAATCAAACACATCTGTTGCAATTACAACTGCTGAGGGGACAAAAATCTCTATGTTTACAAATTTGTTCCTCATGTGGTAATTCATTAACATTGTATTAATAAAACCCAACCCGCGGGCTTTACCTCCAAGTGAACCCCACCCAATTCTGGCAAAACTATTATTGGGATCAAAGTTTTCCTTATCAAAATCAGTAATTACACCTCGTTGCCTTGCTTCAAAATATTCTTTTATTGAATTGATGATCAGTAATCTTAATTCTTTTATTGATTCAAATTCAGAAACTTCTCTTGGGCGCAGTTTATGGGCCAACCAGAATTCCGTTCTTGCTTTCAGCCATTTTGAAAAATGATTTCCTTCTCCATGGTAACGAATACTCTCTTCCGGAACCGTTTGTAATTGTTCTATCATTTCTTTCAGATTGTTAGCTCTCCCGACCTCTGTACCGTCCGGAAGAAGAAAAACAAAATCACCAAATCCAAAGTTGTTCATCATAAAATCACGAAGATCGTGAAGTAGTGTTGGTGAACCCTTTAAAAGAAAGGAAGCTCCTGCATCGTGTGCCTTATTCAAAAAATCAGGATTACTTGACTGTAGAAGAATGGGAATGTCCTTTTGACGTTTTTTCACATTTCTTGCAAATGTTAAACCAGCTTCGGGATCCTTTTCTCCCTTATGTTTAAAATTAATATCTAGAATTAATCCAAGAATAAATTCTTCATACTTTTCGTAATAGTCCCATGCCTCTTCGTAGGTGGAACAAAGTAAAATTTTCGGGCGGGCGCGCATTCTCAAAAATCGGTGAGTTAAATTCACTCCTTCAGATATTAGTCTTTGAGATTGCTTAAATATTTCTGTATAAATTAAAGGTAGGTAAGAAGAATAAAACTTAACATTATCTTCAACCAGTATAATAGTTTGAACGCCGGCATTTTTTGTATCGCCTTCAACATTCAGCCTGTCTTCCATGTATTTAATTATACCGATAAGAAGATGATAATCGCCCTGCCATATAAACACACGTTCGAATATTGAAGTATCATAATGTGTAGCCAATTCTTTTCTTTCCCGGTTATCGTAAGCAAGTAAAATTATTGGCGTATTAATTCCTGCTTCACGTACCATGTGTGCAAATCTTACTACGTGAATATCTTCAATGTGGAGTGTGGAAATAATCAGGTCAAAGTTATCTTCGTTAGTTAGCAGTTCAATTGCTTCTTTACCACTGGTTACGTGTGTGATTTCAGGAGAGTGACTAAGATTAAGGTTTTGGTATTCCTGCCTGATTAGTTCGTAGAGTCTGCCGTCTTCTTCAAATAAATAGTTATCGTAAATGCTTGAAACCAGAAGTATCTCCCGGATTTTGAAGTGCATTAACTTCTGGAATTTCTTTATTCTGTTCCCGAATATGTCATCAAGTATTACCTGATGTTTTTTTTCCATCTTAGGGGAATTAGAAATAATTCTGTTCAATGCTAACTTTCCGTATAATGAAAAATAAAGCGAAATAACTATTTAAAGAAATTTCGCTTTTCAAAAAACAAGATAAAGTAAATTGATCTTAATAAAAAATTACACAAGTCCCTGGTCCAGCATTGCATCAGCAACTTTAAGGAAACCGGCAATATTTGCTCCGTTAACATAGTTACCTGGTGTACCATATTTTTCTGCTGTAGTTACGCAGGTATCGTGAATTCTCTTCATAATTTCGTGTAATCTTTTGTCAACTTCTTCCCTGGACCATGGCAAACGCATACTGTTCTGTGACATTTCAAGACCAGAAGTTGCTACTCCACCAGCATTGGATGCTTTGCCCGGTGCAAATAGAATTTTTGCAGCAGTAAAAGCTTTATACCCTTCAATTGTTGTTGGCATATTAGCGCCTTCGCAAACGCAGATGCAACCATTTTTTATAAGTTCTTTAGCATCATCTCCGTTTATTTCATTTTGAGTGGCACAAGGCATAGCAACATCTACCTTTATGCTCCATGGCTTTTTGCCTTCAAAAAATTCAACTTTAAATTTATCAGCATAATCTTTTACACGGTCATTTGCGCTTGCGCGGAGTTTTAACATGTAATCAATTTTTTCACCTGAAATTCCGTCTTTATCATAAACAAATCCGTCAGGTCCTGAAATTGTTACAACTTTTCCGCCAAGCTGTGCAATTTTCTGAACTGCACCCCAGGCAACATTACCGAATCCTGAAACAGCAAATAATTTTCCTTCAATATCGTGACCTTTCGTCTTTAGCATTTCATGTGCAAAATAAACTGCACCATACCCGGTTGCTTCAGGTCTAACTAACGAACCGCCCCAGTTCAATCCTTTACCTGTGAGGACACCTGTAAATTCATTTTTTAATCTTTTGTATTGTCCAAATAGATAACCGATCTCTCTGCCGCCCACGCCTATATCTCCGGCTGGTACGTCTGTATTTGGACCGATGTGCCTGAATAATTCTGTCATAAAACTCTGGCAGAATCTCATAACTTCGTTGTCGCTTTTTCCTTTCGGATCAAAATCAGATCCACCTTTGCCTCCGCCCATTGGGAGTGTAGTTAAACTATTTTTAAAAACTTGTTCAAAAGCTAAAAATTTTAAAATGCCAATTGTTACAGATGGGTGAAATCTCAAACCACCTTTGTAAGGACCAATAGCACTGTTCATTTCAATTCTGTAACCGCGGTTGATATGAATTTCTCCCTGGTCATCCATCCAGGGAACTCTGAAAATAATTACCCTTTCAGGTTCAACCATTCTTTCTAAAATTTTTGATGATCTATATTCCGGATGTCTTTCCAATACAAGATCAAGTGATTCAACTACTTCTTCAACAGCCTGGTGGAATTCCGGTTCATTTTGGTTTTGAGCTTTTACCATTGCCACCAGATTTTGTGTATAATCGGACATAATAATAACCTCTTAACATTAAGATTTTATAAGTGATTTCCCCTTATTTTAAATGATGAGATCTGTGATATTTTATTAGCGGAATAAAATTTATGATAAATCATGAGAAATTAATCGCCGGGATAAATTCAAAAATCTCCGTAATTACTGTATGAAAATTAGTGAATTTTTATGAAAAACTAACAACAGATTATGAGTTTTTATATTAATTGTAACGGAAAAATCTCAATTTATGGTAAGTTTTCGCATTATTTGATAGATTGGATTTAGCTTTTAAAATTTAGCTGAACTTTTAGGGAGGATTTCTTATGAACGAAAAAATTATGCATGAAAAAATAGAACAGGCTGTAGATATTCTAAAGGAAAAAAATATTGACATATGGATGACTTTTCTCAGGGAAAGTTCAATTATTACTGATCCGGTTATTGAAATAATTTTAGGAAAAAATAGTACATGGGAATCTGCTTTTATTATTAATAAAGATGGCGACACTACAGCGATAGTTGGCTCAATGGAACAGGAAAATTTTGAAGGTAAAAGTGGGTTCAAAAATGTTATTGGTTATTTGAAATCAGTTCGTGAACCTTTGCAGGAATATTTAAAAAAGAAAAACCCGAAATCAATAGCCATAAATTATTCAAAAAATTCTGTGCTTGCTGACGGACTTTCACATGGACTGTATTTAAATCTTGTTGAACATTTAAAAGGAACAGGATTTGAGAATAGTCTTGTATCTGCTGAAGAAATTATCTCGGCATTAAAAGGGAGAAAATCTCCAACCGAATTACAAATTATGAAAGAAGCAGTAAATGAAACACTAATGATTTTTAACCAGGTTGCCGGGTTTATTCGTCCGGGAGTAAGTGAAATTGAAATTGGAAATTTTGTAAAAGCGATGGCAAAATCCAAAGGATTTGAACTTGCATGGGAAGAGGATCACTGCCCGGCCGTTTTTACGGGTCCTGATCCGCATGGTCCGCATTCTGGTTCTACTGACCGGAAAGTAGAAAAAGGACATATGGTAAATATGGATTTTGGAATTAAGTACAAAGGTTATTGTTCTGATTTACAAAGAACCTGGTACGTTTTAAAAGAAGGCGAGGAGAAAGCCCCGGCAGAAGTTCAAAAAGGATTTGAAATTATCAGGGATGTTGTGCAGAAAGTAGCCGACGCGCTTAAACCAGGAGTTATTGGATGTGATATGGATGACATTGCTCGGAATTACATTGTGGAAAACGGCTATGAAGAATATGCTCACGGACTCGGTCACCAGGTTGGACGAAAAGTTCATGACGGAGGTTGCGGATTATTGCCACGCTGGGAGAGATACGGACAAAATCCATTTATGAAAGTTGAAGAAAATCAGGTTTATACAATTGAACCCAGACTTCCGGTTAAAGGTTATGGTGTTTCGACTCTTGAAGAAGAAGTTGTAATTACTAAAAACGGATGTGAGTTTATTTCTGATCCGGAAAAGGAATTAATTTTAATTAAAGGTTAGATTAAAAAACGCATTCTCTTGAATAGGCAACTTGTAAAAGGCGATTGAACTCGTCAAAAGAAATTTCAATCGCACCGAACATCTCAAGGTGCGAAGTAATATACTGGACATCGAGAACCACAAAATTTTTTTGATTTAAGTGTTCAAGTAATTTTATAAGTGCAGCTTTTGATGCCTGTGACTCGCGTGAAAACATTGATTCTCCAAAGAAAGCTCCGCCGTAAGATATTCCATACAAACCACCAATTAATTTTCCGTTTTTCCAGGTTTCAACCGTATGAACATATCCATGCTCTTTTAATTTTAAATAAGCAGCAATTAGTTCATCCGATATCCAGGTATTTTCTCTATCGGCACACCCGTTTACAATTTGCAGAAAATCAAAATCAAATCTGAATTCAAAATTACTTTTTTCAATTTCTTTTTTTAATGAACGGGGGAAATTATAATTATTCAGTGGAATGATAGTACGAACCTCAGGCATATACCAGTTAATTTTCCCGGTATCTTCATCAGCCATTGGAAAAGCACCCGCCGCATATAACCGGATCATATTTTCAGGTTTCAGCCAGTCACTTTTATTTAATTTATCATTCACCATTTTATTGATTATTTAATAAATTTCCAGGGTAAGACATTTAATACTGCCGCCGCCTTTTAGAAATTCACTCATATCAATTTCGTTAATAAAATAGCCAAAATTAATTATTTTATCTTTTAGTTCTTCTGATATCCCTTCCCCTATAAAAACATTCTTCCCGATGACTATAATGTTACAACCAAGTACTGAGTTATCATTACTATTTGTGGTAATTACATTGTTAAAATTATCATAAATCTTATTCAATGATATTTCTGAAAAAGCATTTTCATTAATTATAACAAGTTCATCATTGATTGGACCAAAGCAGGTATCGAGATGATAGAAATATGGATTAATCAGTTCAAGAGGAATTACTTTTTCTCCTATCTTTTTACTTATAAATTCTGCAGCTTTCAAATCAGTTCTACTGCCATAACCCAGGAAAAATTTTGTATCTGAACGGATCAAATCGCCTTCTCCCTCAAATGTAATATTTTCCGGGAAGTAAACTAAATCATAATTTTTCCTCTTGAAAAATTTTTCAGCTTCATCTGCTTCGTATTTTCTTTGTTCTGCTTTAAAGTTTGCTTTAATAAAAATATTATTCCCTGCATAACCAGCATTAGTTGCATAGATCATATCAGGTAATTTTTTAATCGGGGTTAATTCATAAACTTCTGCGCCTACATTTTTAAATGAAGTTTTCAGTTCTTCATATTGAGCAAATGCTTTCTCTTTATTTACCTTATTTTTAACGTCCATCCACTGATTAATTGAATATTCTATATCAAAATAATCAGGAGGACACATCAAAAGTCTTTTTCTACTCATAAAAATATATTATGATTTTTCCAGGTTGTTTCTAATTAAAATAATATAAATTAAGCTATTCTGATCGAAAATAGTTCGAATTCATTTTTTTTCAATCGTTTTGTACTTAAATTTGGATAAGAAATTAAATCAGATTTTAATTTCAGGAAAGGTAATGAATTTTAACCGGCTAAAAAATATAGCCGTTTTTTGTTTGTTGTGAAAGGGGATTACCCTAAATAAAAACATTCAGGAATTTATGAACAAACTTGCTGTAGTTGCTCTCGGAGGCAATGCTTTACTTCGCGGAAATGAAATAGGGACCATTCAACAACAGGATCGGAATACACACAACAGCTGTATTAACCTTGTTGATTTGGTAAATAAAGGTATAAATTTAGTCATCACTCATGGAAACGGTCCACAGGTTGGTAATATTTTTTTAAGAAATGACGCTGGCTATTCCGTTTATAAAATTCCCAAAATGCCTCTTGATATTTGTGTCGCTGATTCGCAGGGTGGAATTGGTTATATGATTGAAAGAGAAATGAAAAATGTTCTGGCTGAAAATGAAATTAAGAAAAATGTTTTAACCTTGGTAACCGAAGTACTGGTTGATGAAAATGATCCAGCTTTTGAAAGACCAACAAAACCAGTTGGCGCATTTTTTATGAAAGAGGAAGCTGATCTGTTGTCCCGAAATAATAACTGGATGTTTAAAGAGGATTCACAGAAAAGAGGTTGGCGGAGAGTAGTTGCTTCACCAAAACCAATTGAAATAATAAACTATAAGATAATTCAAAATCTCGCTGTCGAAGGTAATATTGTAATTACAGCAGGAGGTGGGGGAGTGCCTGTTTATAAAGATAAAGATAATTTATTCCGCGGCATTGAAGCTGTGATTGATAAAGATCTTGCTTCGTCATTGCTTGCTTCATCTATTGGTGCAGATTTATTTTATATTCTTACTGATGTTTCAAAAGTTTATATTAATTTTAATAAACCAAATCAAAAAGCTCTTGATGTGGTAAATGTGGATGAAGCTCAAAAACTTCTTGATGCCGGTGAATTTGGCGAAGGGAGTATGGCTCCTAAAATGAGGGCCGCAATTGAATTTATAAGGAACGGGGGAAAGGAAACTATTATTACTGATTCTGCAAAACTTTCCGATCCGGGAAGTGGAACCAGGATAATTTCAAACAATTAAAAAGGAAAATTATGGCAGTAAATATGAAAGGCAAAAGCTTGTTATCAATTAATGATCTGACTATTGAAGAGATTTATGAAATATTTGATGTTAGTAAAACTCTGAAACAAAAACTCTTAACAGGCGAGCCACACAAAGTGCTTGAAGGAAAAACACTTGGGATGATTTTTTCAAAACCTTCAACAAGAACGAGAATTTCTTTTGAAGTTGGAATTTATCAGCTTGGTGGCATTGGACTTTATTTCAATCAGAATGATCTGCAATTAAAAAAGAGTGAAAGCATAGCTGATACTGCAAAAGTTCTTTCAAGATATTTAAGCGGGATAATGATCAGGACTTTCGATCACCAGGACGTGGTTGATCTTGTAAAATATGGCTCAATTCCGATAATAAACGGACTAACTGATTTGCTGCATCCCTGCCAGGTTTTGACGGATCTTTTCACAATTCTTGAAAAGAAAAGAACATTGAAAGGATTAAAGCTTGCATATGTTGGCGATGGAAACAATATGGCTCACAGTCTTTTACATGGATGTTCAAAAGTTGGAATGAATATTTCGATAGCTTCTCCATCTGGTTATAATCCCGATGCAGAAATAGTTAAAAATTCTGAAAAAAATGCTAAATATATGGGAAGTAAAATTGAAATTTTAGATAACCCGGTTGATGCAGTTAAAGATGCAGATATTGTCTATACGGATGTTTGGGCAAGCATGGGACAGGAAAAAGAATCGGCAGAAAGAAAAACAAAATTTGCTTCCTTCCAGGTTAATCCTACATTAGTTAAAAATGCTAAAGATGATTACTTGTTTATGCATTGTCTGCCTGCTCATCGTGGTGACGAAGTTGTTAATGAAGTTGCTGATTCTGCAAATTCAGTAATTTTTGATGAAGCGGAAAACAGGCTGCATGTACAAAAAGCAATTATGGCTCTAGTAATGTAAAAATAAACATTTAAAATGGGACTCAGCTTTTTGCTGGGTCTCATGTGATAATTATGAAAGTAAAAATTATTTACATAATAATTCTTTCCTCTGTCTTTTCAACCACATTTCCAAAATCCCCGCTTGATTCAACTAAAGTAATTCCGGAATTCAGAAATATACCTTGGGAAAGTTCTCCAGATAAAGTAAAAGATCTTGAATCTGCTTATTACCTTCAAAAATTTTTAGGTTTTGGTGTAGAGACTTTTTCATTCAAGGATGAATTTGCTGGGATTGATACCAGGATTGATTATACTTTCAAAAATGATAAACTGGTTGAAGGTTCATATATAATAAAACCGGATGATTCATTTAATAATTATTTTACAACACTTCTTGCAAGGTTAACTAATGATTACGGTAAACCGGAATTCAGATCTGGTCCACTTTATACTGAAGAAAATCCCTGGATAAAAGAAAATGATTTTGGAAGTTTTTTCGGACCATCATTTTACTGGTCTTTTAAGAATGGATTTATTTCATTAATTTCACAAAAATTTGAAGATGATATTACCATTATTATCCTCTTCGCATATGATTCTTCAATTGAAAAATATTTGAAAAATAACAGCGTGGAAATTCAAAATTACAATTTTAAGGTAATAAATAAAAAGCCATAACTATTTAAATTATAATAATTTAAATCCTATAAATTTGGTCTTTTCTGCTTGTAGTTGACTTTAAAGACAGTAAATATATATTGGCAATATAATATTGTCACCTTAAACCAATCCTGCAAAAATTCTGGCTTAAGATGTATGGAATTTTTAATTAGCCATACAAACCGGGGGCAAGCCATGAAAACTTTTATTTTACTAACCAAATTAACTCCTGAAGTTACGAAGCAGTTAAAAAATCGTGGAGAAATGGGACGTGACTGGCTCTACCAGGTAAAGAAAAAATGTCCTGATGTAAAATTCCTGGAACATTTTGCTTTACTCGGGAAATACGATTTTTTGGATATTTACGAAGCACCTGATGATGAGACAGCTGCAAAAGTTTCTATGATTAGTCTTTTAAATGGTGCTTATATGTCCGAAAGTCTGACAGCTATTCCTTATAAAAAATTTGTAGAGCTGACTAAAGAAGTTTGAATCGAATTTTAAATTAAATGTGAGGGGAAGTAATGATACCGAACAAACTAACATATTTTCTTGACAGCAACAGGGTAAGATATATTACAATGAATCATTCACCTGCTTTTACTTCGCAGGAAATTGCCGAACTAACGCATACACCGGGTAAATCAATAGCAAAATCCGTATTAGTTTTTGTGGACGGAAATATGGCGATGACAGTTTTGCCGGGTTCCTATAAAATTAATTTTACAAAATTAAAAGAAGCCTTGGGAGCAAGAGAAGTAAGGCTTGCACACGAACAGGAATTTAAAGACAAGTTTCCAGATTGTGAAATTGGAGCAATGCCACCATTTGGTAATCTTTATAATATTCCTGTATATGTTTCAAAAAGTCTTTCTGAGGATTATGAAATTACATTTAATGCTTGTTCGCACAGACAAATAATAAAAATGAGCTACAGGGATTTTTCGAAGCTAGTTGAACCGATAATCCTGGAATTCAGTTATTTATCTTAACATCAATTATTCCTTGAATCAATTATTGCGGAAATCCAACCAGCGGTAATTCAAAATATTTTGCAATTGCAAAACAGTTTGTAAGCTGTATGTCATACACTTGTAATGTGTATGAATTATTACCTTCAAAAAGTTACTCACTTTTCTATATTTCTATAAAGCGAAAACTACTATGTAATCCCATTGTGATCCTCATTTCTCAATCAAAAATAAAAAGCGGAAATTACTAAAAAAGTGTGAACAAAATGGTCATTTCTTTAGTCTAATAAGTAGGCATTTTAACAATTTTTAACATACCATTTATCAAAAATATCTTTAATTGGTAACATATTATAGATATTTTAATTATTGACAGATAAGTAAATATAACAGGAAAATTTTCAATGGATGAATCAAAAAAAACACTTAAAAATTATTTACAGACAGCACTTGAACTGTTAAATAAATATTTGGATAAACTGGATGCCAAATTAAAAAAATCTAAGCTTCCCGATTTCTTAAAAAATGGAAGGCTGGTTGCTTCCGGGGCTCTTGTTATTTTTCTAATTCTAATCTTTTTTGTTTCATCAGTCTCGGGGGGCAATAGTAACGTTCCGGTATATAAAGTAAAAAAAGATAATTTTCTTGTTTCTGTTACTGAAAGTGGTGAAATCCAGGCAAAAAATGCAACTTCAATTTCGGCCCCCAGGATCAGAGGACAACTAAAAATTGTAAATCTTGTTGCAGAAGGAACATACGTTAAACCCGGTGATATTGTTGCCCAATTTGATCCATCCGAAGCATTAACAAACTTAAAAGATGCGCAATCAAAACTTGATGTAGGAATTTCCGATAAGAAAAAATTAATCGCTACTCAACAGGCAGATCTTACCGGAATGGAATCAGCATTAAAGACAGCTGAACTTCAATTTGAACTGTCTAAGTTAAGCCTCGAACAAATAAAGTTTGAAGCGGACATAAAACAGAGAGAAGCAAAATTAAATCACCAGAAAAATGAATTAATGCTCAAAAAAGCAAAGCAGGATCTTGAGTCCAAAAAAATTGTTCAGCAATCTGAGCTGGATAAAATGAATATAGAAATTGAACAAAAGAAAGCTGACCGGGATAAAGCACAAAAGGACCTTGATCAATTAACACTAAAAGCACCCAAAGAAGGCCTGGTTGTTTACGAAAACAACTGGTCGACGGGTAGAAAATTTGCAATTGGAGATACACCCTGGGGTGGACAGCCAGTTATAAGTCTGCCCGATCTATCTGCAATGGAAAGTAAAACTTTTGTAAATGAAGTTGATGTAAGTAAAGTGAAAAAGGGACAGGAAGTTCTCATCACACTTGACGCTTTCCAGGACAGCACATTTAAAGGCAAAATATCAAGTATTGCCGCACTGGGAAAAAACAAAAGTAAAGATTCACAAATAAAAGTTTTTGAAGTTCTTGTTCAGATACTTTCTAAATCGGATATTTTAAAACCGGGTATGACCACCAGCAATAAATTAATAATCAATCAGGTGTCTAATGTACTATATGTTCCGCAGGAAGCAGTATTTGAAAAAGATGGGAAAAAGATCGTATTTATAAAGAGCGGTGCTGGATTTGATGAAGAAGAAGTTGAAGTAGGTGAAAAAAGTGACAACTTTGTTGTAATAAAAAAAGGATTGGAATCGGGTGATGAAGTAGCATTACGGGATCCGAATCTTAAAATAGACGGAACAGAAATTTCCTCCGATAATTCAAATTCAGTAAGTCTTCCTGCCGGGGGCAATTAATGAAGACAATGGAATCATTCAGGATTGGAATTAAAGGACTTCAATCCAATAAGATGCGCGCGGCACTTACAATGCTGGGAATTATATTTGGTGTTGCGGCTGTAATTGCAATGATGTCTATTGGTGAAGGAGCTAAAGAGGAAACACTGCAGCAAATTGAGTTAATGGGAACTAACAATATAATCATAAAAAAGGCTGTCGCACCGCAAATCAAAAAAAATAAAAAAGCTTCATTCTCAACCGGACTAACCATAAAAGATGCTAAAGCAATTAAAGAAATAAATCCGATGGTTTCCGAAATAACTCCCCAGAGAGATATGAAAGTGCAGGTGATGTATAAATCTAATCTTATTGAAACTAATTTAGTTGGAACAACTCCTGATTACCCGAGGACTTTTAATTCAAAAATTATTTCCGGCGGATTTTTTAATTCCTACCAGAGTTCAATTTTTGCAAACGTTTGTGTAATCGGCTACGGGGTAAAAGAAAAAATTTTCCGGTTTGAAGATCCCTTTATGAAAAAAATCAAAATCGGTGATCTCTGGTTTTCAGTTATTGGTGTAGTTTCGCCAAAAAATGTAACAGGCACAGGAATAGCTGGTCTCGGGTTAAGAAATTTCAACCAGGATATTTACATCCCTATCACCACAATGATGTACAAAACTGAAAAGCTTGAACAGGGCAACTCTTTGTCCATTCGGGGAATGGTTATTATTACGGGAGATGATAATAGCGCTGAAGTTGTCGACAGGAATGCTGTAGATCAATTAACTGTAAAGGTGAAAGATTCAGATCAGTTGAAAGAAGCAGCATCATTAATAAGTAGAATTATGGAAAGGCGGCATTATGGAGTAGCCGATTACGAAATTATTTTGCCTGAGCAATTACTTGAACAGAAACAAAAAACCCAACGAATTTTTAATATTGTGATGGGTGCAATTGCAGGAATTTCCTTGCTTGTTGGTGGAATTGGAATCATGAATATTATGCTGGCAAACATTCTGGAAAGAACCAGGGAAATAGGAGTGAGAAGAGCAGTTGGTGCAACTAAAAAGAACATCTTACATCAGTTTCTTTTTGAGGCGTTAACGATTAGTGTTGCTGGAGGATTGCTTGGAATTTTGGTTGGTTTCATACTAACGTCTCTCATTTCAACATATGCTAACTGGAATACTATTATTTCTCCATTATCGGTCGCTCTTGCTTTTATTGTTTCAGTTGCAACGGGGCTAATTTTCGGAATCTACCCTGCAAAACAAGCTGCAGAAAAAAATCCAATTGATTCACTTCGATATGAATAAGAATTTCAAAATTGAAAGGGAAAAACAGTGATGAAGATTTTCTTTAAAATTATTTTAATATCTGTTACGCTGATTTCAGTAGTGCAAGCTCAAAAGGTTTTGACACTTAAAGATGCAATTTCTATTGCATTAAAAGAAAGTTATGGAATAAAATCTGCTGAGTATTCACTTGAAAGTTCAAAAAAATCATTGGAAGCGGTAAAGCTTGGTTTAAGAACTTCAGTTGATATGAAATTTAATCTGCCAAGTTATTCAAGAACTCTTTCCAGTCAGTTTAATCCTAATACAGGAAGTGAAGAATTTTACGAAATAGGATACACAACATTGCAGGGGCAATTATTTTTTACACAGCCGATAGCTTTCACAAATGGTACCTTTTCATTAGTAGGAACTATGTGGAAAAGAAATCAATTTAGTGCCGTTAAAGATATACCTACAGATTATTATTCAAATTTAAGTTTACGTTTACAGCAGCCGCTTTTTACCTTTAATACTTTATCTGCTGACCTTGAGCGTGCAGAGATAAATTCTGAAATAGCACAAAGAAATTATTCGAAAGCAGAAAAGGATGTGATCTATAATGTTACAGTAGCCTTTTTCAGGTTATACCAGGCAAAAAAGAATGTTGAAATAGCAGAGGAAAAAGTTAAACAAAATGAAACTCAATACAATACTGCACAAAATAAATTTAAAGCCGGTTTAATTGCAGAAGTTGAAGCTCTGCAGCTTGAAGTAGATCTTGCAGCAAGCAGGAATGAACTTTTAAGTACTCGAACATTATACGAAAATGCAAAAAATGATTTTAAAGTTTTAATTGGAATTCCAATTGATGAAAATATTGAAGCAACTGCTACACTGGAATACAATCCGGTTGATATTGATCTTGACCAGGCAGTTCAATATGCAATTGCTAACAGGACAGAACTAAAGAATGCAGAGTCAGAAATAAGTCTAAAAAATTTATCAGTTGATGAAGTAAGTTCTAAAGGAAATGTCAGTGCTATGCTTTCAGCAAATTACGGCATAAATAAAAATGATAATCAATTTTCAAATATTTTTCGTGACTTTGCTGAAGACAGGAATGTGGTTTTCTCAGTATCTGTTCCTATTCTCGATTGGGGAAAAAACAACAGGCTGGTAGAAGCGGCGGAAGCCCAACTAGACCAGGCAAAACTGGATTATCAAAACCGCGGAAAAGAAATTAAGCAGGAAATTATTGCTCTGGTGAACAGGATAAAAGCAGCAAAAGCAAGAGTAGAAGTTTTGAGTAAATCTGTAAACCTTGCACAGAAAAGTTACGACATATCTCTATCAAGATTTGAATCCGGTAATATTACAAGTTTTGACCTTGCTCAAATGCAGATCCGTCTGACAGATGCTAAAACAAACAGTTTGAATGCATTGATAGATTATAAATTATCAATTGCCGACCTTGAAAGAAAAACAATGCATAAATATCAATAAATTTCTTAATGAAGAAATTTAGATTAAGATTTGATCCCCGTAAATTGTCAGCTCTTGCTGGAAGATATGAATTTGAAGGTGATCTTATTGCAGAAAATGAGATTATTCCGCGAATAAAGAAAAAGGGTTATCTAAATAAAAAGGATTTTCTTACCTTTTGTGAATGGAAAACACCGCGCACCAAACCACTTTGTAAAAAGAACGATGAAGTATTTATTAAAGATGTAACCCGGCTTTCATTTTCAACAAATGATGAAAAAGTAAAAATCGAAATTTTGCTTTTATTGAAAGGAGTTAGCTGGCCAACAGCATCGGTAATTTTACATTATGCATCCGATTTTCAATATCCAATTTTAGACTATCGTGCTCTCTGGTCTTTAGGTCTTAAAAAGCCGCCAGTTTATAATTTTCAGTTGTGGTGGGATTATACTTTATTCTGCAGAAGTTTAGCTCAAAAGCATAAAATTAATTTAAGAGAACTCGATAAAGCTTTATGGCAATATTCGGTTGAGAATCAATAACCAGACATTTTTTATACATCAATATGTTTTCACTATTTGCAATTTTAGCCGGACTACTTACTTATCTTCTAAAAGATAAAATTCTCGACTACTCCGACAACAAGCAAACAAAAGGAACCAGGATTTCAAGAAAAATTAGAAATGCCAGGATAATAGGGATTTCAATTTTTATGATATTATATGGTCTAGCGGGCTATTTCCTTAATAAATAATAATTATTCTATTTGGCTGTATCCGTTTATGTAAATTATTTTTATACCCGATTTTTTATTGGTATATTTCATCATTAATCTTATAAATATTCATCCCGAAAATGTTCGAAAATAAATCAAATAAACCTTTATGGCAGAAGATAGTTTCAAGCTACCAGGTATCTAGCAATGGTAAGAGTATCTGGCAGTTTATCAATTCGTTTTTGCCTTTCGTTACATTATGGTACTTAATGTACTTTTGTCTCGATGTTAGTTATTGGCTTACACTAGCTATGGCTTTTCCTGCTGCCGGATTTATTGCAAGACTATTTATTATTCAGCACGACTGCGGGCATGGATCGTTTTTTAATTCTAAAAAAGCGAACGATTATATGGGAATGTTTATAAGTGTGCTTACTCTTACTCCTTATCACTACTGGAGAAAAAGTCATGCAATTCACCATGCAAGTGCAGGCAATTTAGAGCATCGCGGAATAGGTGATATTTATACTATGACTGTCCAGGAGTTTTTGAAAAAATCAAAATGGGAAAGATTTAAATATCGGCTTTATAGAAATCCATTAATATTATTTTTAATAATACCTACTATTTTATTTGCGTTCCTTTACAGAATTCCTGATTATAAAGAAAAAGCGTTAAAACCGGTTTACAAAAGTGTTTATTGGACAAGTTTTGCGATTGCTGTAATGGTCACCGGCATAATCTGGCTGATCGGGTTTAAAGCCTTTTTAATGGTTCAGTTACCGATTACCTTTATAAGTTCATCAACAGGAACATGGCTGTTTTTTATTCAACATCAATTTGAAGATACTTACTGGGACAGTAATGAAGCCTGGGATTATACACAGGCTGCAATGGAAGGAAGTTCATTTTATAAATTACCAAAGGTTCTTCAATGGTTTACAGGTAATATAGGGTTCCATCATATTCATCATTTAAGTCCGAAAATACCTAACTACATGCTGGAAAAATGCCATAAGGAAAACCCTGTATTTCAGAAAGCAAAAATCCTAACACTAAAGACCAGTTTCCGCAGCACTTTTTTAAGTTTATGGGATGAGCAACAAAGAAAATTAATAAGTTTCCGTCAATTGAAAAAAAAGAAATTTGAGATGAACGGAATCCGGTAATTAATTATTCATCAATCTTTACTTCAAGATGAATAATGTCATATCCTTTCTTAGTTTCATAAGCTGCATAAATTATTCCTGTTACAACAGAAACCATTCCCAAAAGGAAACAGACAGTTACAGCAGAGGTAAAATCCATTTCCTTAAATGCTAACTGTAATCCAATAAGCAGAGAAGTAACCACAAAAAACGCAACTGCAATTGTGTATGATAAAACAGCGTTTCTTACATATTTTACTCTTACCAGTAACCCGGCAATCTGCATTGAAATACTTTCAAGTCTTACATTTTCATCATAATTAAAATCTTTCCCTTCATTTTTGCCAAGAAACTTTCTTCTTTCCTCGTTAAGTAATCTTATCCTGTTAACCACAAGTGAATACTTATTATTCATACCTAATAATAATAGACCACAGGCAGAAATCATTAATCCAGGTGCAAGCATTAATTGAATAATTTGTGCAATAGATGAATTAGAGATCATAAAAGTTTCCATTTTGTTATAATTAAAATAACTTTGTTATGAATTAAATTACAATTTATAAATTTTTATATGTGCATAAATCAAAAATAATAACAATAAAATTTGATTTTGTCATCTATAGCTGGTGGGGTTCAAAATGCTAATAATAAGTTTGAAGATTATTATATCTTTTACTTGAATTATAACTCCTTTTACCTCTATTTTAGTCTATTGAATCAAAAGAACAAATTTGAATTCCGGAGGAATATCTATGAAATTATCAGCTATTAAATTATGGCTAATTTTAATTATCTTTTCAATAATTCAGTTTGGATTTCATAACTCGATAACTTTTGCCCAGGGAAAATCCGGCAGGTACACAGTTGTAATCCACGGCGGTGCAGGTACGATAAGTAAAAATCTTCCTGATTCTGTTAAAAAGGCTTATACCGATGCACTTGCTCACGCACTGAAAATCGGGCAGGATATTCTTGCAGATGGTGGCAAGTCTATTGATGCAGTTGAAGCTGTAATACAATATTTTGAAACTGATCCTAAATTTAATTCAGGCATAGGAGCTGTATTTACGGCCGATGGCACACACGAACTTGATGCCTGCGTGATGCTTGGAGAGGATTTGAGTACAGGAGCCGTAGCCGGAGTTAAACATATTGCCCACCCGATTAAACTTGCAAAAATGGTAATGGAGAATACAAGACACGTATTATTTGCTGGTGAAGGAGCCGATCTTCTTGGAAAAGAATTCGGATTGAAATGGGTTGATAATAATTATTTCGATACGCCACATAGAAAAGCTTCGTGGGAAAAATGGAAAGAAAAAATGGACAAAGAGAAACATGGAACAGTTGGTTGTGTTTGTATTGATCAATACGGTAATATTGCAGCCGGAACTTCAACGGGCGGTTTAACAGGAAAGATTCCCGGCAGAGTTGGTGATTCTCCGATTGTCGGCGCAGGAACCTACGCGAATAATAGAACCTGCGGAATATCCGGTACAGGAACCGGGGAAATATTTATAAAAAATAATATAGCTTTTAACATTTCAGCTTTAATGGAATACAAAGGAATGACATTACAGCAGGCAGAAGATGAGATGATACAGAACAGATTGCAGCCCGGAGATGGGGGAGTTATAGGAGTAGATAAAGATGGAAATTTTGCTTTCTCATTTAATACTGAAGGTATGTTTCGTGGAGTGGCAACATCGGCTGGGACCTTTGAAGTAAAAATTTGGGAATAGAATTTCACTAAACATAAATTATTGAATTATTGATAGAAACTATGGCTTGCTCAATATTAATTTTACTTAATGGTATGGAGTTGTAATGCGCCCATCTAAAAATGATTATGCAGTATATTATCACAAATACATACAGGAACTGGAAAGTGATAATATTTTAGAAACCCTTGAAAAACAACTGAATGAAAATCTTGAATTATTTAATTCCATTCCCGAAGAAAAAGCTAACACCAGTTACGATGTAGGTAAGTGGAGTATAAAAGAATTACTGGGGCATATGGTAGACACGGAAAGAATTTTCGCCTACAGGGCTTTGTGTATTGCGAGAGGAGAAAAACAATCTTTGCCTGGAATGGAACAAGATGATTATGTGAAAGAGGCGGAATTCAATAAAAGGTCATTCAAAAGTCTTGTTGATGAATATGGATTGTTAAGGAATTCTAATCTTGTTTTATTTTATTCTTTTGGAGAAAAGGAATTGAATAAAAGAGGAACCGCAAACAATAGTGACGTGACAGTTAGGGCAATTTTATTTATAATTGCCGGGCACGAACTGCATCACATAAAAATTTTGAAAGAAAGGTATTTAAACTGAGATAGAATTGGATAATGATTAAATAATTTTATTAATTTCTGCCAGTATTTTTTCTGAGGCTCCAAGGTTTTCCTGCACATAATCATAAGAGATTTTTCCTTTCGACTTTCTAAGTTCATCATTTAAAAATAACCTTCTTATTTGCCTGTAAGCATCAACTTTGTTTTTTATTAAAATTCCGCCTCCTCCCTTTAATAATGCCTGTGATTCCTGGGAGTTATCAATTTTTGGCCCAAACATAACCGGGATTCCATATACAGCAGCTTCCAGTACATTATGTATACTTTGTTTAAAACTTCCCCCGATAAAAGCGATATCAGCATAAGTGTAAAGAGTAAGTAGAATGCCTATAGAATCAACAATTATTACTCTTTCACTTTTGTAATTGTTTAAATATGAAAACCTGATAGTTTCACATTCCCCTACAAATTCATTTTCTATTTTTTCAAGATGAAGTAATGTTGGCTCGTGGGGTGCAATAATTAATAATGAATTATTATCATACCTGATTAGTTTTTTTAAAGCTGGAAAAATTATTTCCTCATCCATTTCGTGTGTGCTTCCGGCAACAAAGACTTTTTTATTTTGAAGTATTTCTTCCCTGATTAATTTTTTTTCTTTCGCTGTTTTGCTTCTCTGGAAAACCCGGTCAAATCTTGTGTCACCAACTGCACGTAATTGCTGTGCTGAAAAATGAAAGTTTCTGAATCCTTCAACATCATTTTCGGAAACAGTTAATATTCTCGCAATGTTTCTATAAAGGTGTTTGTGAAAATTTCTTATTATTGGCAGCTTTCTCGCTGAGTTCTCCTTCATTGTTGCATCTACCAGAATGCAGGGAATTCCAGCCTTATTTAAAGCCCAAATATGATTTGGCCAGATATCGTACCGCATCATTACTGCTAGGTCAGGGCTAATAATTCTGATAAAATCATGCGCTTTTCTTGCTGAATCAAAAGGGATATAAGAAACCAGGTCAGCGTAAGGATATTTTTTTGAATTCTCGTAGCCGGATGGCGAAAAGAATGTCACAAGAATATTAATATCATTTCTTTCTTTTAATTCCTGGATAATCGGTTTAGCCTGTTCAAATTCTCCAAGGGAAGACGAATGGAACCAGATTAGTTTTTTGGATTTGTCAATTTCGGCGGCATTTAATATCAGGTCTTCAAAAATTCTTTTTCTTCCGTTAATTCCTTTTCTTATCTTGGAATTAATCAAACCGCCGAATTGAATTCCAATATAAAAGACAGGAATTATCACTACATTATAAAAGATTGTCCAAAATGTATTCATTGAGAGTTAAGAAGAAAATTAATGTTTCTAAATACCAGTTGGGGAGTTAAATCAAGCATGCATTTAAAATGCTCTTTGGGGCATTTACTCCTGCCAATATGCGAACAAGGTCTGCAAGATAAAGAATTGTTTTCTAATATTAAATTTTTCGTTTTGTATGGAGTAAAACCAAATTCTTTTACCGTTGAGCCAAAAATTGGTAATACGGGAACACCTGCAGCACAGGCTGTATGCATCATTCCCGAGTCATTGCAAACCACAGCTCTGCACATTTTCATATCAGTTACTGTTTGCAAAATATCATCGTCATTGCATAAATTAATTATTTTCGGAAGCAATCCTGCAATTTCTTTGCAGATGTCTTTATCATTTTTACCGCCAAAAAGAACGACATTAAAGTCATTAACCAGGAGCATTTTACATAAATATATATAATAATAGCTCGGCCACATTTTAGTGAAGTGTCGTGAGCCAGGTGCTAACCCGATATAATTTCCTTCCTCCTTCAAACTGGATTTAAAATTATCAGGTACAGAAATTTCTAATCCATTTTCATCAAGGCTAAAATTGTCTAAAGTATTTGAATATCTTACTGGTATTTGAGGAAGTTCTTTTAATTTATTGATTTTAAATTTAACCAGAAGAAATTTTTCAAGATCGTGTTTCTTAAAACGCGTTATTTTAGTTTTTGCTTCTGAGGTAAGTTTGCGTGATCGTACATTATTTTGCAGATCAATTATTAAATCATATTTACTTTCAGCAACCTGTTCTTTTAGCTCATCATAATTTTCTGATAATTCATACAAATTCCTAATGTGCGGGCTAAATTTTAAAGCGTCCCGGTATTGTTCTCTAGCTATAAAATCTATGTTTATTGCCGGAAATTGCTTCTTTATTGAGCGGATCAGTGGAGTGGCAAGTAGTATATCTCCCAGCGAACTAAGCCGGATAATCAGTAAATTTTTAACATTGTTCAGTTTTACCAAGATAATTATTTTAAATTATTTTATATTAGATTGTTATAATTTAGTTAATTAGACGTTTTACTTCCACTTTTTAAGATGAGTAAAATGAACATCAGAAAAATTTAAATTAGGGGCACTTATGAGTACTTTACCTCCTCCAAATGTTGATCAGTTTCCGGAAGATTCTACTGAGAAAAAAATCTATAATATTGTTGATGAATTTAAGCAATATTTGCCTGTAACGAATGACAGAAACAGGTTGGGATTTAATTTATTCAAATATGTAAAGGGGGAAGGCGATCATCCTGATATTTTAGTAAAGAGTCTTAAAATTAAAATAGAAGGGATTTCAGAAAAAGAATTAGCAAATAAATTAAGTGTAGCTATTGAAAAAGTTAAATAATTGTAATTTCATTACAAATTATAAAGGGAGAGAAAATTTTCTCTCCCTTTATATTGACTAATTAAGATTTTGTATTTGATTCTACTTCATTTGCTTTTTCTTCTTCTGCCATAAATTCTTCAACCTTTTTCACGTCATCTTCGCTTCCAATAAAAATCGGTACACGCTGGTGAAGTTTTTCCGGCTGGATTTCAAGCGTTCTTATCTTTCCATTGGAGGCTCTACCGCCGGCAGATTCTATAATAAAAGCCATTGGATTGCATTCATACATCAGACGAAGTTTTCCATTTGGATGGCGGGAATCGGCAGGATACATAAAAATCCCACCGTATAATAGATTCCTGTGGATATCTGCAACCATCGAACCTATATACCGTGAGGAATATGGACGAGAAGTTTCTTTGTCCTCTTCCTGAAGATATTTAATATATCTTTTTAAACCTGGGTGCCAGTACAAATAGTTTCCTTCATTGATACTATAAATTTTTGATTTCTTCGGTGTTTTAATATTCTCGTGCGATAAAAGGAACTCACCAAAAGATGGATCCAGTGTGAAAGCATGAACACCGTGACCAGCAGTATAAACAAAAATTGTACTTGATCCGTAAATTACATATCCAGCTGCAACCTGCTTTAAACCTTTTTGAAGACAATCTTCAAGTGTTCCTGGTTTACCTTCCGGGGAAACCCTTTTGTAAATTGAAAAGATAGTTCCTATACTAACATTGGCATCAATGTTTGATGATCCGTCTAGCGGATCGAACAGAAGTACATATTTACCAATTTTGTACTGCGGAGGGATGTGGATTATATCTTCTTCTTCTTCAGAAGCCATAACACATAGATGTCCTCCGTGATCCATAGCACGAAATAACATATCGTGCGAAAACATATCAAGTTTTTTTACTTTTTCGCCGTGAACATTATTGTCACCGGTGAACCCGAGAATGTCAACCAGCCCGGCTTTATTAACCTCCAGCGAAATAACTTTAGCAGCTAGGGATAAATCAGAAAGAAGTGATGAAAGTTCCCCCGTTGCTTCGGGATGCATTCTTTCCCCTTCTATAATGTGCCTTGCTAATGTCATAAAGCGCAATTTTGGCATTATAAGGTCTCCTTATTTTATTTTAGTTTAGCTAGCCCGAATAACTTCCTGATCTTTATATTGTAGCTGGTACAATTTATAATAAATTCCTTTTTTAGCAAGCAATTCCTGGTGATTTCCTGTTTCTCTTATTTCACCTTTGTGCATAACGATTATTTTATCAGCATTCTGAATAGTTGAAAGCCGGTGTGCAATGACTATTGCAGTTCTACCGACCAGAAGCCTTTCTATTGCTTTTTGAATCAAAATCTCACTTTCTGTATCAATACTCGATGTTGCTTCATCAAGTATCAGGATTTGTGGATCGTAAGCCAGTGCGCGGGCAAATGAAATGAGCTGTTTTTGACCGACGCTCAATGTAGCTCCTCTTTCCATTACTATTTCATCGTATTTATTAGTAAGTGATTCAATAAATTTATCAGCACCAACTAATTTAGCTGCTTCTTTAATTTTTTCTTCGGAAATATTTTCATTGTCCATGTTAATATTTGATCTTATTGTACCTGAAAAAAGGAAAACATCCTGAAGTACAATAGAAATGAATCTTCTCAAATCCTTTTTATCCAGTGTACGAATGTCGTGTCCATCTACAAGTATCGACCCTTTCTGAATGTCATAAAATCTTGTGAGTATATTTATCAGGCTCGTTTTACCTGCTCCTGTATGACCGACAATGGCAACAGTTTCACCTGGATTAATTTTAAATGAAATATCTTTTAACACATATTCATCTTCGTTATATGCAAACCAAACATTCCGGAATTCAATATCTCCTTTTAATCTTTCAAGCGGAACAGGTTTATCAGGATTGTTAACAAATGTTTTGTTATCAAGAAGTCTAAATATCCTTTCGCTGGATGCCATAGCGGTTTGCATAATATTATATTTCTCAGAAAGATCCCTTATCGGGCGGAAAAACTGATCAATAAATTGAATAAAAGCAATTATTACACCCACAGTTAAAGTGCTTTTAATTACTTCACCACCGCCATACCACACTATTAATCCTATTGCAATTGAACTTAATAATTCCACAGTTGGAAAAAATACAGCATAATAAAAAACTGATTTTACATTCGCCTGCTTGTAATCTGTATTTATTGATGAAAACTTTTTCTTTTCTGCTTTTTCTTTATGAAATATTTGTATGATATTCATACCAGTAATGTGTTCCTGCATGTATGAATTCAATCTTGCAAGGTGAAGGCGAACATCGCGGTAACTTTCGCGTACTTTTCTTCTGAAAAGAAATGTTGCATAAAATAAGACCGGCAGAACAGATAGAGTGACCAGCGATAATTTTACGTCCATCATGAACATAAAAATGAGTATCCAGATTATTATGAAAATATCGCTGAATGCCATTACAATTCCGGAAGAGAAGAGATCATTTAAAGCTTCAACATCATTTGTTACTCTTGTTACAATTCTTCCGATTGGAGTTTTATCAAAAAATCGAAGTGCAAGTTTTTGTGTATGCCTGAAAATTTGTTCACGAATATCAAAAATTGTTTTTTGTCCCAGGTACTGCATATAATAAGTAAGTAAGTACTGCATCACCGCCTGAAGTAGTAATGACCCAAAGAGCAGTAGCCCGATGATCATTAGTCCATGGAAATCAGAGTGTGCAATATATTTATCCACGGCAATTTTTGTTAAAACAGGGCGGAGAGGTCCGAGAGCAGCAACAAATATGTTTAGAAAAATGGCTAAAATCACATATTTTTTGTAAGGTTTTATATAACCCAGCAAGCGTTTCATTAGTTTTGAATCGTACGCTTTTCCTAATACTTCTTCTTCACTTTTATAATCGTTCGCCATAAATTTTTATTTAGTCAAAATCTAATTTAATTCTTCTAACTCTTTTTCAAGTAACTGTTTGTAATGTAAGTCAGCATAAACTCCACCAAGTGAAACAAGCCGATCGTGTTTGCCTTGTTCCTTAATTTTTCCATCTGCTAAAACAATGATATTATCAGCATCTTTTACTGTTGAAATTCTGTGGCTGATAATTATGCTTGTCCTGTTCTTCATAAATGATTTTAGATTTTTTAATATCCTTTCTTCAGTATGCGTATCAACAGCAGAAAAAGAATCATCTAAAATTAAAACTTCGGGATCTATTGCAAGGGAGCGGGCCAGACTCGCGCGCTGCTTTTGTCCGCCGGAAAGAGTAATTCCTCTTTCACCCATAATTGTCTCAAATCCTTTTGGAAAATCATTCACATCATCAGTGAAGTTTGCAATTTCAGAAACCTGCTTTACAACATCTTCATTTATATCACGCAAGCCGTAAGAAATGTTATTTAATATTGTATCAGAAAAAAGAAATGCTTCCTGCTGCACCAAGCCGATTTTTGTTCTTAGAACTTTTAGAGGAATATTTTTAACATTTTTTCCATCAATTATTATATCACCTTCAACCGTATCGTAAAGTCGTGGAATTAAATTTATAAACGTTGTTTTGCCGGAACCGGTATAACCCATTATTGCAGTTGTTGATCCAACTGGAATTTTAAGATTTACATTTTTAAAAATGTAAGGAAGATTTTGATTATACCTAAACGAAACATTCCTGAATTCAATTTCGCCTTTAATGTCTTTTATGTTATAATCGGTTTCATCAGAATCATTTATTTCATAAGGCTCTGCAAAGATTTTATTCAATCTTTTCATACTGGCTTCGCCCTGCTGTATAATATTTATAACCCACCCAAAAGCAATCATAGGCCAGGTTAACATTCCGAGGTAAGCTATAAATGCAACGATGTCACCAAGACTGATCTCGTTGTTTATTACTTTAGTTCCGCCAAACCATACAATTATTATTACAGATAATCCTGTAATTAAAAGAAGTAAAGGAAACAATAGCGCCTGGATTTTGATCATATCCATATTTTTTTCAAGAAAATCCCTGCTAAGTTTTTTGAATCCTTTTATTTCATTTTCTTCCCTTACGTAAGATTTGACCACCCTGATACCGGAATAACTTTCCTGAGCTTTTGTTGTCAATTCTGAAAATTTTTCCTGTATAAGAGTGAATTTTGCGTGAATTTTTTTCCCAACTTTATAAACTAAAATTGAAAGTAATGGAAGGGGAATAAGTGCAAATAAAGTCAACGATAAATTCAGTGAAATCATTATTGTGATGACAATAATTAATCTTGTTAGAGTATCAACGGAATACATAACAGCTGGACCAAGGAATGTTCTGACTGAATTTATATCATTTGTTGCGTGAGCCATTATATTCCCGGTAGAATTATTCTGGAAATATCTTAAAGGTAATTTTTGAATATGCTCCCAGAAATCCTGGCGAAGATCAAATTCAATTTCGCGTGAAACTACAATGATTGTTTCTCTTATCAGAAATCTGAAAAATCCGGCAAAGACAGATGCGCCAATAATCAAAAGTGCAAAATGAACAAGAAGATCGACTCTTACTTCTTTTGATAATTCGTTAATTGCATCTTTTGTAATAAGTGGTATATAAACAGCACCGGCATTGGAAAGGATAATAAATAAGAAACCAAGGAATAATTTTTTCTTATATCGTACGAAATATTTTTTTAGCGTAAATAAATTCTGCATAAAAATTAAGTTCTGTCAATTAAATGATTTTTAATGTCAAGTATTAAAATTTAGAAATTGCTGGGTGTAGAAAACTTTAAAAGATGTCTACATCAATTTGAATTTATAAAAAGAATTTTATTCCCGGCTACTGCTAATCTATAACTTCAAAACCTGTGTATTTTTGAAGTACTTTCGGAACTATTACTTTTCCTTCAGGGGTCTGATAATTTTCAAGAATTGAAACCATCAACCTGCTGGTTGCCAATCCCGATCCGTTTAACGTATGAATAAACTCAGGCTTTTTAGTTTCTTCATTTCTGAAACGAATATTAGCTCTTCTTGCCTGGAAATTTTCAAAATTGCTGCAGGATGAGGATTCCAGCCACTTATTTTCTGCAGGTGACCAGGTTTCAATGTCGTAACACTTTGCAGCCGAAAAACTTAAATCTCCGGTACAAAGCATAAGAATTCTGTAAGCGATCTTCAGCTCTTTCAAAATATCTTCTGCATCGTTTACCAGGTTTTCAAGTTCATCATAAGAAGTTTCAGGTTTTACAAATTTCACCATTTCAACTTTATTGAATTGATGAACTCTTAAAAATCCTTTTGATTCTTTTCCGTAAGAACCGGCTTCTCTTCTGAAGCAGGGAGTGAACCCTACGTATTTTATCGGCAGATCATCTTCATTTAATATTTCCCCACGGTAAATATTTGTTATCGGTACCTCGGCTGTCGGAACAGGGAAGAGATCGTCCTTTTCAATAAAATACATGTCTTCTTCCATTTTTGGCAACTGACCTGTTCCTTTCATTGATTCACGGTTAACCAAAATCGGGGGCATAACTTCGGTGTAGCCGTGTTTTTGCAAATGATAATCGAGCATAAAATTAATTAATGCTCTCTCAAGTGAAGCTCCTTTTCCTAAATATAAAGGAAAGCCCGAACCAGACAGTTTTGCGCCTCTTTCAAAATCAAGAATTCCTAACTTTTTACCCAGTTCAATATGATCGAGAATTTTTTCAGTGTTCTCAAATGAAAAACCATCAGGGAGCCATTGTCTTGTTTCAATATTTTCGGAAGCAGATTTACCCACCGGAACCGAAGAATGAGGAAGATTTGGCACGAACATTAAAATATCCTGCAGATTCTCTTCAACTTCTTTTAACTGTGAATCGAGTAAAGTAATTTCATCAGAAACTGATTTCATCTCAGCGATAATATCAGAAGCATCCTGACCTGACTTTTTCATCTTGCCAATCTGCTGGGAGACCGTATTTCTCTTTGATTTTAGTTCATCAGTTTTTGAGATAAGTCTTCTTCTTTTTTCATCCAGTTCAATTATTTCATCAACACGATTTTTTTCGTTTTTATTTTTAATACCTGTTTTTACAAGGTCCGGGTTTTCACGTATAAATTTTAAATCAAGCATAAGTTTTATTTTGCCACAATATTATAAATTTTGTTTTTCACATAAATCTCTTTTAAAATCTGTTTGCCCACTGTATGCTTCGTAACTTTTTCCTCTTGAAAAACAGATTTCTTAACTAATTCCTGTTCACTATTCGTCGGCATTTCGATTGTAGCTCGGAGTTTTCCGTTTACCTGTACAGCTATTTTTACTATGTCTTCAATCAAAGCTTTTTGATCATAAGAATACCAAACAGGTTTTTCCATAAGTGAAATATCGTTGCCAATAAGATTCCAGCACTCTTCACCAAGATGAGGCGCAACCGGCGCAATTAACACAGCAAATCTTTGCAATGTGTAGGCTGTAATTTCTCCTGAATATTTATCGATGTTTTTTAGCTCATTTAATAACTCCATTAAAGAAGCTATTGCTGTGTTGAATCTGAAATTATTAATTTCCTCATCATATTTTTTGATAGTCTGATTTATTTTTTTGTAAACTGCTTTTTCAAAATCATTCAATTCATCAAGATTGTATACATCCTTCGGTTTAGCATTGTTAAGAATATTTTCATATCGCGTAAAAATATCATAAACTTTTTGTACAAACCTGTCTGTTCCTGAAATACCTTTATCACTCCAGTCCCCGCCAAGTTCGTAAGGACCCATAAACATCAAATAAAGACGAAAAACATCTGCTCCATAATCTTTTGTAAAATCATCCGGGTTTACAACATTTCCTTTTGATTTTGACATTTTTGCGCCGCTATTAGTAATCGTTCCCTGGTGAATAAGATTAGTAAATGGCTCATCTGAATTTACAAGTCCAAGGTCTCTTAAAAATTTATGAATGAATCTTGAATAAAGGAGATGCATTGTAGCGTGTTCAGCTCCACCTACATACATATCTACGGGAGTCCAGTTTTCAGCAAGTTCTTTGTCGAAAATTATTGAATCAATTTTTGGATCAAGGTATCTCAAATAATACCACGAAGAATCTACAAAGGTGTCCATTGTATCAGCTTCCCGTTTTGCATCCGTACCGCACTTTGGACATTTAACATTTATAAAATCTTCATTGCTTAGCAATGGGGAGGTTCCTTCAGATTTAAACTTTACATCATATGGAAGCTCTACTGGCAGATCTTTTTCATCTACAGGTATTTCGCCACAATCAGTGCAATGAATAATTGGAATAGGAGTTCCCCAATAACGCTGGCGGGAAATTAGCCAGTCACGTAAACGATAATTAATTTTTTTAGAACCGTGATTATTAATTTCCAGCCATTCAATAATTCTCTTCTTTGCATCTGCCACATTCAATCGATCAAGAAATTCGCTGTTAATTGCCTGACCGTCACCCAGGTATGCATTGCCATCAAAATTTTCTGGCGGCTGAACAGTTCTGATTATTGGCAGGTTGAATTTAGTTGCAAATTCCCAATCTCTTTCATCCTGACCGGGTACAGCCATAACACATCCGGTTCCGTATGTTAATAATGCGTAGTCGGCAATCCAGATCGGGATCTTTTTACCATTTACGGGATTTATTGCAAACGCACCAGTTGATACTCCGGTTTTTTCTTTAACAGTAGAAGTTCTTTCAATTTCTGTTAGCGATTTTATTGAATCACGATATTCTTCAACATTTTTCTTAAAATCTTCTTTTGTTATTTTATCAAGCAATGGATGTTCGGGGGCAAGCACAACATACGTTACACCAAAAACTGTATCTGGTCTTGTGGTGAAAACAGTAATTTTCCCATCGTAATCTTCAATCTCAAAATTAATTTCCGCGCCTACACTTTTACCTATCCAGTTCCTCTGCATTAACTTGGTTTTATCAGGCCAGTTAATTTTATCGAGACCAGTCAAAAGATCTTCAGCATATTCTGTAATCTTAAAAAACCACTGAGTAAGATTTTTTTGTATTACTTCTGTTCCACATCTTTCACAAGTTCCATCCGCAAGCACCTGTTCGTTTGCAAGAACAGTTTTGTCATTAGGGCACCAGTTTACAGGCGCATTTTTTCTGTAGGCAAGCCCCTTTTTGTAAAGCTGTAAAAATATCCATTGGTTCCATTTATAATATTCAGGAGCGCAAGTCATCAACTCAGCATTCCAGTCATACATACTGCCCATTTTTTTCAGTTGGGTTCTAATATCCTTAATATTCTGCATTGTACTGTCGTACGGATGAATTCCTGTTTTTATAGCATAATTTTCCGCAGGCAGCCCGAAAGCATCATAACCCATTGGTTCAAAAACATTAAATCCTTTAAGCTTTTTATACCTTGCCCAGGAATCGGAGGGACCGTAGTGATACCAGTGCCCGGTGTGCAATTTTGAGCCTGATGGATAGATAAACATATTGAGATGATATAATTTTTTATCTGTCTTTGAAAGGTCCGTATTATAAACTTTATGATCTTCCCAGTATTTTTGCCATTTGGATTCTATTTCAGAAAAAGGATATCGCATTGTTTCAGTTTGGTTGAATTTTTTAAAAGTAAAGACAAATTTAGCTAAAATGGACGGGAATTCAAACGCAGATGTGTGGGTAAATTTAGTGGTAAAACCTTTAATTTGAATAATTAAGGGCTAATTAGTTGCGCAATAATTTTTTTATTAAAACGAAACAATTGTATCATAAATCTATTTCAAAAGCAGCATCATTTTACTTTCAGCATTGTTTCCCGCGTCTATTCTGTAAATATAAAATCCAGAACTTACAATATTGCCGTTAGCGTCCTTTCCATCCCATTTAACTGTGTGTTTTCCGGCTGACTGAAATTCACTTAAAATGGTTCTTAATTCTTTTCCCAACCCGTCATATATTCTTACAATTACATTTTCACTTTTGGGTAAAGTATACTCAATTGTTGTAGATGGATTAAATGGATTAGGATAATTTTGGGAAAGGAAAAATGATTTTGGTGTGGTATCTTCTTTTTTAATTTCTGTCGTAATTTGTTTTGTATACTTATAAATTGTAATTCCTGAAGCATAAGCAATGGAATCTCCAAAAAACTGAAACCTATTCAAGCTTTTACCAAAGTTATCCGGTTGCCAGGATTGTCCACCGTCATTTGTTATGCCAGCATAAGCATTTTTACCTGTTTGTCTCGTACCTATCCATCCATCAGTTTCATTAATAAACCCTATACCTTCCAGGTCTTTAAGTATTGGTACATTATATTTGCTCCAGGTTTTCCCACCATCTATAGTTTTTAATATTGATCCCTCATTAAAATTTTCTATTGATACATAGCCTGTTAAAGTTGTAGGAAAATCAATTTTCCATCCCCATTCAGGCGTTGTTTGTCCTGTATATTTTGTTGACCAAGTGCTTCCTCCATTGCTTGTATAAAGGACTACAACTTTTGTAGTACCATTGTTAGGATTAAAAATTGCATTTGGTGAACCGCCAACCACGAATCCAGAGTCTTTATTTATAAAATATATGTCGATTAAATTTGTTGCGTAACTACTCATATCAATAGATTGCCAGGTTGCACCGCCATTAGTTGTTTTAATTATAATAGCCGGTCCGTCATAAGCTCCCGATCCATAAATTACATCCTTATTAACTACTGATAATCCACAGATCCTTTTAGGTATTACAGGTATTGTTGGTATATTTGTTACAAGATTCCAATGATCTCCACCATCAACTGTATGAAATAATAACTGAGTCTGATTTAGAGTACCTGCCCAACCGTTCAAAGAATCTGCAAATTTTATAGATCTGAAGTATCCACTTATTTGTAATTGTTGTGTCCAGGAATTTCCGCCGTCGGTAGTTTTATAAATCTGTCCACTACTATTTGCTACCCACCCAAGTGAGGGATTTACAAAGGAAATATCATCAAAACGTGCAGCTGTAACTAAATTGGTATCGGCAATTTCCCAATTGTAAGTTTGTGCAAATGTTGTCATAGAAAGTAAAAATAAAACAACGATAGATTTAATTAAATTTGTCAAAATAGACCTGTTTTTTTGCATAAATTTATCATTTCCAAGTTTAGATGAAACATAATTTTATCCGTTTTCATAAATTAATATTATCTTTTATAAAAGAAGTTTTTGTCTTAGTTTTATTAAAGTATGTGGCTATGCAGTTTCTTAAATATTCACTGAACCCGAAGTACTTCCAAATATTTTCGTTCAAAATAGCTGAATAATGATGTTTTTTCTTTATAGTCAAATTTAAAGAGAGAGCAAGTATTCCCTTTTAGGAGTAGTAAGAATCTAATGATAATATAGGGATTCCTTTCAATTTCTGTAATTTACAGATTTGATCCAGTATCAAATGGATAGTTTCTAATGTCTTCAAGTAAAAACAGAAATGGAGCTAATTTATCTTTTTGTAACAATAAATTGTTATAGGTAAATGTGCATGCTCCCTTATCCATTGATTTAGCATCATATCCCATTACCCTTAAATAAGCTACTGCAAATGAACTGTTAATCCCTGAAACGCTATAAACAACTATTTTTTTTGTTGTCGGTAATGTTTGTAACTTAGTCGTGCTCAAAAGACTTACTCCGGGCAAATACAAAAAGGAATTGGATAATGCTATTGTTGGAGGATATGATTTATTTGAGTTGTATAATTCATAAATGCCATAACAAATTATAAAATATTCTGATGGCAATTCATGATCTAAAGTGAAAATATTATCACCTAATGAATAATTTAAAACAACTCTCTGTTTCCCATAATAAAATCCCTCTTTTAAAATTATATCAATTCTATTTTTTGCCAGTGCTTCGGTACTAATTTTATTATTATTAAATTCAATTTCGGGCAGATTATTATAGTCATTATGTGGATATGGGTCATCAACATTGTCAGCTACTAGATCACTTTGTTCTAAACTGTTTGCCCACTTACTGGCAAATACGCTGTTCCATTGGCTCATTCCAAAAATCAAACTATAAATGTTTTCGAACCCATATAGTCTGAGTAAGCATGTATAGTAAGCCGAAGATTGTCCATCATTATCAATCAAAACTACTTTTGAATAGGAATTTATGATAATATTGTTAAGATAGTTTATTAAGGAATCTGGTTGAATATTTTTAGTTCCCGCTATATGCCCTGAAGAATATTCAATAGGCGTCCTAATATCTAGTAATAGGTAATTCGAGAAATTTGAATATAAAGTGTCAGGTGTGACAATTGGTGGAGAATTAACAATTTGGGTCATCTTAGTTTCCAAATTGCTTAAAAGTTTTATATTGTCCTTAATATTAAATTCAGGAATATTCGCAATTGGATTATCTTTTAGACAACTAAGTGAAACAATTGAAAGGAAAATTATTATTATCCCCCATTGAAGAAATTTAAGGATTTGGTCCCGTGTTATACGCATAATTTTTTATATTCTGTTGAAGGAACAAAAATGGGGCCCAATCATTAGACCTTTGCAATAAATAATTGTATGTGAATGTGCAGGCACCTTTATCTAGAGTTGCAGCATCATATCCTAAGATTCTTAAATATGCAACAATCATAGCACTATTGATACCCGAGACGCTGTATATTATTATTTTTTTAGATAAAGGAAGTGTCTGGAGCCCTGATGTACTTAACAAATGTATACCAGGTATATATAGAAAAGAAGCTGGCAACGCAATGGTACCAACCAGCGGTATATCTGAATTGTACAATTGGTATTTCCCATAACATATTAAATAATAATCAGAAAATGATTCACTAAAATCTAAATTAAGAATTTGAGAACCCTGGTTGAATCCTTCAGTTACAATTTGGGAAACTCTATTTTGAGTTTGTTCTTCAATGGTAGTCCCCAGGTTACTTAAATTAATTGTAGGGAGATTGCTCAGACCATTTTTTGTATATGGATCATCTACATCGCTTGGAATTAATGTTTGCTTAAGACTATTAAGCCAAATATTGGCAAATGCTCCGTTCCATTGGGACATACCGAAATCTAAAGAATACACAGAATCAAATCCATAAAATCTTAAGAGGCTGGTAAAATAAGCTGAAGACTGACCATCATTATCAATTAAAACAATTCTAGTATACGAATTCAAATTTTTTCCATTCAAATAATTAATAATATCATTGGGCTGAACATTTATTGCACCAGGTATATGACCAGACGAATATGCATTAGAGGTTCTGATATCAATTAATAAATAAGATGCAGAATTTGCATTTACAATGTCAGCATTTACTATAGGGGGAGTATTTGTCATTATAACCATTTTGTTTTCAATGAAGCTTATTAACTTTACATTATCTGTTATATTGAAATCTACGGGATTGGAATTATTATCGTTCAAACAGCTTACAAGTATAAAAGCTATTAAAAGACTTAGAAAATATTTTAGAGAGATATTAATGAATTTCATATTTTTATCAATTTCATTTATTGGACTCTCACCGAGTCACCAGTAGCTATTCCTATGAACATTCCAATTACATTCTCACCTTGTACATTCCAAATTACTTGGTCACCTCCCTGGGAAAATGCATCATTAAGAGGTTGATTATTATTTCTGGTTTTAAAGTAATTTTGGTAAGGTACGTCAAATGCAAATACCTTTATATATCTTCTGTTAGTATAAGAAGATGATTTATATTGATCAGGCAAATCCTGAGTTCTCACAGTTATTACAGAATTAAAATCAGGTGTCTCTGATCTTACTATCTCTTGAAAATCCGGAGCGGTAGCATCATTTAATATACTCCATGCAGCACCATAAACTTCGTTGCTTTTTGCTTCTACGGTTGCTTCCAGGTATGTATTGTTATAATAGTTTGACGAAAGTATTTTTGGCCTTTCTGGAATTCTTGTAATACTATAAATAGATGTATTTCCAATTTTTGCAAATAATTCATATGTAGTGTCGGGTTTAATTGGAAGTCTATCAATAGGCATATAAATTCCATTCATAGTATAATGCAATGGAACTATCTGAATGCCATTTACTTTTATGTAACCCTCAACATTTTTCAATTCTGCTTTCGAAATACTGTACTGTTCATCAACAGGTAGAGTTTTAGTAAATGAAACTCCGGAAAAAGATTCTCCTGATCTCAATTCAGATCTTACAACAATATATTCTTTATAATCCAAATTTGGATTGACCTGCGTAATTTTATCGCAACCTGAAACAAGGATTGCAATAATTATAAATATTTTTAAAGTATACTTAATATCTCTCATAATTTTTGGGGATTAAAATTTCATATTAATACCTATTGAAGGTATAAATGGGAATAAAGAAATTTGGTTAACTTTAGGAACCGGTAGAGACCCAGAGCCACTACCCTGCTTATATGTAGTATAATAAGCAAAAGGATTTTGATGATTATATACATTGTAAAAACTAACGTATGTTTCAAACGAGTATCCCAGCCATGGGAATTTATATTTAACACTAAAATCCAGCTTGTGATAGGCAGGAAGTCTGTAGGAATTTCTATTACTATAATTGAAATGTAAATTATAGTTGTCATTAACTCCTATGTTCTGAAAACCATATTGCCCGTCTGTCAGAGTGTATCCTTGTCCTGTTGCATAAGTCCAGGTCATTCCAACTTCCCAATGTTCATCAAAGTTATAGCCTAAGACAATTGAAACATCATGTCTCCTATCATACTTGGGATAAAATACCTTCCCTGCATTAAGATAATCAAACTTCCTTTTTGTCCATGATAACGTATAACCAATCCATCCAGTTAATTTGCCAAGTCTTTTATTAACAAATAATTCAATACCGTAAGCTTCTCCTTCTCCCTTTGTAAAATTATTAGCAACAGATTCGCCAATTTCCACAGAAGGTGCATTCTGGAATTCGTATAGGTTTTTCATATCCTTGTAATAGCCTTCCAGAGAAATTAAATATTCTTTAGCACCGGAACTAAAATCGAAGCCCAGTACATATTGTCTTGACTCACTAGGATCAATTTTAGTTGAAGAAGGATACCATAAATCAGTAGGCAGGGCAATATCATTTCTTATAACCAGGTGTAAAAATTGATGCGTAATTGCAAAAGCTGTGTTAAGTGTTAAATTGTCACTTAGTAATATCTGTGCAGATATATGTGGCTCAGCTCTGAAATATTTATTTTCTTTTAAATAATAGCCTCGGATACCTATATTAGTTTTTAGCCAATCCGTAAAATTGCCCTTGTTTTCAAAAAATATTGATATTTCATTTGACACAACGTCTGGGTATTCACTAAGGGTTGTTTCTAGCCTTGGGTCATAAAAATTGCTATAAAGTAGTGAATAGTTATGAAGCACAAATTCAAGGCCGACCTTTAAAGTACTGTTTGTTAGCCAATGAATTTCTGCATTAGACTTAAAGTTTAAGTCCCTAAGTTTTGATAAAGAATAATAATTATTTGCTGTACTATTAGGAGTTTTATCCTGAAGGATTGATTGAAATTGATAATCAATGAAACTAAATGAAGATGTAATAAATAAAGAGTTCGAGTTTATATGAAGCCAGGTAAAATTAGCCATGGCATTTTTCCATTTTATATCATACTCTGATTCATTATCATCAGGATTAGTTAAATTATCGCTACTATACAGACCACTTAGTGTAATAACATTGGATTCTGAAGAATTTATGGTGATTTTTCCATTTAGATCGAAAAATCCATAAACAGGTACATTATTATTTTTGATAATATTTTTCTGTATCAGGTCATAGTACATTTTTCTTCCAGAAATCATATAAGAAGTATTACTACCTAATGGACCTTCTAGAGTAATATGGGAATTTATCAAACCTACTCCTAAAGATCCTTTTTCTTTTTGCTTAGTCCCAGATCTTAAATTTATGTCTAGCACGCTCGAAAGTCTGCCACCATATTCTGCAGGATATGCGCCTTTAATTAATCTTATGCTATGAATTGCTTCTGAGTTAAATGTGCTGGCAAAATTGCCAAGATGTGAAGGGTTATAAATTATTGCACCATCAACTAATGTTAAGTTTTGATCTGGTGAGCCACCTCGAACGTACAGCCCATTTGATAATTCATTTTCAGCCTTTACACCCGGAAGCATTTGCAATATTTTAAATAAATCTACTTCGCCGCTTAATGACGGAAGCGATTTTAGGATTTCTGGGTTTACATCGATTGTGCTACTAATAGATTCATCTTTTTTCTCACCCTGTACGATAACCTCTCTAAGATTTATGCTTTCAGGAGCTAGCATAAAATCATATTGTACACGTCCACTATTTATATCGACATTTATTTTGCTTATTAAAGTCTTATATCCAATATTTCGCGCAATTAAATAATAATTACCAGGCAAAATTTTAGGAAGAGCATAAAAACCATATGTATTTGATGCAGCACCTCTGTATGGAGTTGAATCCATGTTTAATGTATCTTTATAAAGTAAAATATTGGTTCCGATTAAGGCTTCTCCGCTAGTTGAATCCCTTACAAAACCGGAGATTGTAATGTTAGTGTTTTGGGAAAGACCCTGAACTGTAAGTAAGAGAGAAATAGTAATTGCGTAAATAGTAGTACATATTATTTTCAAGAAGTACCCCTAAAATAATTATACTGAAAGATAATTAACTAATTAGAAAATGCAACATAAAAATGATATTTTGCCATAAAATATTTATAGTGAAAAATAAAATATGAAACTTATTGGATCAAAATATTTTATGTATAAAAGGGATCATTTGTATTGCGAGACGATCCCTTTAAAAAATATCATTGAACAAACTGGCACGCCAGTTTATGTCTACAGTAAAAAATATTTTGTGGATAGATATTTAGAATTTGTTGAGGCTTTTAAGGGAATTAACAATACAATATACTATTCGGTAAAATCAAATTTCAACCTAAATGTTATTAAGCTATTTAATGATTTAGGAAGTGGTGTCGACGTCAATTCAGGCGGCGAGCTTTATAGGGCCTTAAAAGCAGGAGTTTCTCCCGATAAGATATTATTAACGGGTGTTGGAAAAACTGAGGAAGAAATTGAATTTGCTATTAAAGAAAATGTAAAATTAATTAAAGCTGAATCATTAGCGGAAGTTTATCAGATTGATAAAATTGCAGCAAACCTTAATAAAAAAATCGAAGTTGCAATCAGGGTAAATCCGGATGTGGATCCCAAAACTCATCCATATATTTCGACCGGTTTACTGGAGAATAAATTTGGTGTTCATTCAAAAGATGCGGTAAAATTGTTTGCCGAGTGTTCCAAGCTAAAAAATATTTTTCTTACCGGTATTGATATGCATATCGGATCCCAGATATTAATTGCTGATCCTTACGTAGAAGCAGTTAAAAAATTATCTAAAATTTACTTTGAATTAAAATCTGTAGGGATTAATCTAAAACATTTTGACATTGGTGGAGGCCTTGGAATAAGATATAAAGATGAAAATCCATTCAAAATAAGCCAGCTTGCTAAAGCACTGCTTCCGTTTTTTAAAAAACTAGATTGTGAAATTTGGTTTGAACCGGGAAGATATTTAACAGCAAACGGGGGAATTCTCGTATCAAAAGTTTTATACGAAAAGAAAAATGATAATAAAAATTTTCTGATCGTCGATGCGGCAATGAATGATTTAATCAGGCCCAGTATTTATGGTGCCTACCACCATATTCAGCCTGTAAAAAAATATCCTAAAAGAGAAAAATTTGTTGCTGATGTTGTTGGTCCCGTTTGCGAGAGTGGGGATTTCCTGGCAAAGGGGAGAGAATTACGAAAAACAAAATCAGGTGAATATCTTGCTGTAATGTCTTCCGGAGCTTATGGAATGACGATGGCTTCTAATTATAATTCACGGAGACGGGCACCTGAAGTTATTGTGGATGGAGATAAGTTTTATATAACAAGAAATCGTGAAAATTTTGATCACCTGTTATATGATGAAAAAATAATAGATGAACTTCACTAAGGTCCAATCTTAGCTGCTCATTTTTCTAAGTTGTGATAAATTCTGCTTTTCGCCAAGTGCAATTAATTTATCACCCGCTTCAATCTTTGTAGATGATATTGGATTATAAATAAAACCGCCTTCAATTTTATTAATAGAAACAATTATAATATTTAAATCTTTCCTGATGGGAGATTCCGATAGGGTTTTACCGACTAATGAAGAACTATTACTAACTGTAAGTTCTTCCATTGTGAGGTCAACATTTCTTTCCCTGGCTACAACATCTATAAATTCTATAACGCCCGGGCGAAGAAGTAATTCAGCCATCCGGTTACCGCCAATTTCATATGGTTTTACAACGCGGTTAGCTCCTGCCTTTTTTAATTTTGATTCAGTCTCTTCTTCAACTGCTCTTGCAACCACGTATAAATCCTGATTTAAAACTTTAGCACTGAGTGTTGTGAAGACATTCTCCGCATCCGTGGATAATACAGCCACAAGTCCTTTTGCTTTTTGAACGCCTGCATTTGTCAGTGTTTCATCGCTTGTTGCATCTCCATTCAAATAGAGAACGTTCATATCTATCAAACGATCAATTTTATCAGATTCATTATCGATTACAACAAAATCAACTTTGGCAGCAACAAGTTCCTCACAAATATATCTGCCCATTCTACCGTAACCGCAAACGATATAATGATCTTTTAATTCTTCTAATTTTTTACTCATTCTTCTTCTCCTGAAAATTTGAGTCTCAATCAATAATTGAGCGGCTCGTCCACCGGTATAGGCAATGGAACCTACTCCTAAAACCAACAACACAATAGTAAATATTCGACCGGTATGAGAAAGTGGGTGTGTTTCCTGGAATCCGGTGGTTGTAATCGTTATAATAGTCATATAAATGGAATCCAGCATATCCCATTTTTCAATTATCATAAATCCCGTAGTGCCGATAATAAGTGTAATTAAAAGTATGGATGCACCAAGCTTTAGTTGATTTATTGTCTTTTCAATCATAAAAATGCACCAGGCTCTTAATTTTGCTAATTATATAATATAAAATAACAAACAATTTATAAAGTCTCTTATAATATTTGCTTATTTTGAATTTGAGATATTTGTTTTAAAGTTTTATTTCTAAGATATTTGTAAATAATATTATGCGGGGTAAAAATGAGAATTAAGAAAATTACTATTATATCAGTTATTGCATTTTTGGCTTTCCAGGTATCCGGCTGTCTTGTCCCCGAAAAAGTAGCCTACACAATTAACCTGGATGGAAAAACAAGTGGCACAGTTACAATGCAATTATTCAATATTAAGTCGAATGCTTCAACCGATGAGGAATTTGAAGAAGATAAAAATAATCTTTTCAATTATATAATGACGAGTGATAAACTGGTTAGCCAGTTAAAAGATGAAGGCAAAGAAATTACATCAA
>Ga0102953_1000093_pt1 | contig 57605 bp, 55 predicted proteins | sample SalPon2A_C_D2_MG_FD_78509 | JGI IMG/M metagenome (GOLD analysis project Ga0102953, IMG submission 78509) | Soil microbial communities from South San Francisco under conditions of wetland restoration - Salt Pond MetaG R2A_C_D2_MG | ecosystem: Environmental > Terrestrial > Soil > Wetlands | place...
GTGTGCAACGTCGCAGCCGGCCGGCAGCGACTCGCCCGAAGGGAGGCCCCCACAAGCGCCAGCTCTGCGTTGCAGCGCTTGCCAAGGGCGCCGGCCATTGCCTGCGCGCTGCGCCTTGATCTGACGCTTGTGGGGAGCTCTGAAAGTGCCAGGAATTACGAAACACCACACTAGCGCACACACGCCGATGATCGAGCAGTACCTCGGCATCAAGGCCGAGCACCCCGGGGAGCTGCTGTTCTACCGCATGGGCGATTTTTACGAGCTGTTCTACGACGACGCACGGCGCGCGGCGGACCTGCTCGACATTACCCTCACCACGCGCGGGGAATCCGCCGGGGCGCCGATCCCGATGGCGGGCGTACCGGTGCATTCGGTGGAAGGCTACCTCGCGCGCCTGCTCGCGCGCGGTGAGCGGGTGGTAATCGCCGAGCAGATCGGCGAGCCCGGCGGCAAGGGGCCGATGCGGCGCGAAGTCACCCGCGTACTCACCCCCGGCACCGTGATCGAGGAAGGTCTGCTCGACGAGCGCCGCGCCGCCGTGGCGGCCGCCGTGAACCGGGCCGGCGACGCCTGGGGCCTGGCCGCGCTGGACCTTGCGGCGGGTGAGTTGCGGCTGGCCGAATTCGACACCCGGGACGCCTGCCTGACGGCGCTTTCCGGCGCCGGTCCCGCCGAGGTGCTCTACGCCGAGGACGGCCCGCCCCTGCCGCCCATGCAGGCCACGGCACGCCACCGCCCGCCCTGGCATTTCGACGTCGAGAGCGGACGCAAGGCGGTGATGCGCCAGTTCGCGGTGAGCGACCTCGCGGGACTCGATGCCGCCGACCTGGGCGCGGCACTGGGCGCGGCGGGGGCGCTGCTCACCTACGCCGGCGAGACGGGGCGGCGCAGTCTGCCCCAGCTCGACCGCCTGGTGCGCGAGCGCAGCGGCGAGGGCCTCGTCCTCGACGCCACGACCCGGCGCAACCTGGAACTGGAAGAAAACCTCTCCGACAGCAAGGGCCTGACACTGCTCGGCGTACTCGACACCACGCGCACCCCGATGGGCGCGCGCCTGCTGCGGCGCCGGCTGCGCGAGCCCATACGCGACCGCGCCGGGCTCGGTGAGCGCCTCGACGCGATCGCCGCGCTGACCGATGCCGGATCCCTCGAGCCGATACGCGAACACTTGCGCGGCCTGGGCGACATCGAACGCACTCTGACCCGCGTGGCGCTCGCCACCGCGAACCCGCGCGATCTGGGGCGCCTGCGCGAAGCCCTGCGGCGCGTGCCCGAGCTGCATGCGGCCCTGCCTGCCGAACGCGCCGGGCGGCTGGAACCGCTGGGCCGCGACCTGTCCCCGCACGCCGAGCTGCTTGCCGAGCTGGCGCGCGCGCTGACCGCGGAGCCGCCGGCGCTGCTCAAGGACGGCGCCGTGATCGCCACCGGCTATGACGCCGAGCTCGACGAGGCGCGCGGCCTCGACTCGGACGCCGGCGCGGAGATGCTGGCGCTGGAGCAACGCGAGCGTGAACGCACCGGCCTCGGCAATTTGAAGGTCGGCTACAACCGCGTGCACGGCTACTACATCGAACTCTCGCGCCGCGACGCCGACAAGGCGCCCGAGGACTACACCCGGCGCCAGACGCTGAAGAACGCCGAACGCTACATCACGCCCGAACTCAAGCGCTTCGAGAATGCCGTGCTGAGCGCGCGCGAACGGGCCCGGGCACTGGAACGCGCGCTGTTCACCGGCCTGTGCGAGCGCATCACCTCGCAACTCGCCTCGCTGCGCCGGCTCGCCCAGGCGCTGGCCGAGCTCGATGTACTGTGCGCGCTCGGCGAGCGCGCCCGCACCCTCGACTGGGTGCGGCCCGAATTCGACGACGCGCCCGGCATCCACATCGAGGGCGGGCGCCACCCGGTGGTCGAGCAGGCGCTCGATACCCCGTTCATTCCCAACGACCTTGCACTCGACGACGCCACGCGGATGCTCATCCTCACCGGCCCCAACATGGGCGGCAAGTCCACCTACATGCGCCAGGCCGCGCTGATCGTGCTGCTTGCCCACATCGGCAGCCACGTCCCCGCCGCCACGGCGCGTATCGGCCCCGTCGACCGCATCGCCACCCGCATCGGCGCTGCGGACGACCTCGCCCGCGCGCGATCCACGTTCATGGTGGAAATGGTGGAGACCGCGCGCATCCTGCATACCGCCACCGACGAGACGCTGGTGATCATGGACGAGATCGGGCGCGGCACCGGCACCTACGACGGCATCTCGCTCGCCCGCTCGGTGGCCGAGGCACTCGCCGAGCGCGGCGCACTGACGCTCTTCGCCACCCACTACTTCGAGCTGACCGACCTGCCCGAGATACACGAACGCATCGCCAACGCGCACGTCGAGGCGCGTGAGCACGACGGCGGACTGGCTTTCCTCTACGGCGTGCGCCCCGGCCCCGCGCGCCAGAGCTACGGGCTGGAGGTGGCAAAGCTCGCCGGCGTGCCCGAACGCATCATCGCCCGCGCCCGCGTCTACCTGAAGGAACTGGAAACCAGCCGCCACCATCCGGCGGCACAAGCCGACCTGTTCGCAGCGGCCCCCGAGCCGTCACCGAAGCCGGACGCACTGCGCGAGCGCCTGTCGAACATCGACCCGGACTCACTCAGCCCGCGTGAAACTCACGCGCTCATCTACGAACTGCTGCAGCTCCTGCGCGAATGAATCCCGCCGCCGCCCCGGCGGCATCGCGACTGAACAGCAGGCCGAGGTGCGTGGTGTTGACCTGCAGTGCATGCACGGCTTCCGCGATCCGGGTTTCGGCCAGGGTGACCACGCCGTCGCCCGGCGTCGGGCAGGCATGCAAAAGGGTGCCGACGCCATGGTTGAAGGTGCCGGCCATGAACGCCACCCGCTCGCGCGGGAGCCTGACCCCGTCCAGGCCGTTGCACAGCCAGTCGCGCGCCGCACCCAGCACCCGGCGACCGCCCCACAGTTCGTCAACGCGGCGGGCACAGGCGCTGCCCGCCACCGGGGAGGCCAGGATCACGGCCCGTCCCCGCCAGACCGGCTCGACCTCGGTGAGCGCCGTGAGGGCGATCAACCCACCCAGGCTGTGGGCGATGAGGTGGGTGTCCGGCGCCCCACGCAGTGTGTCCGCCAGGCGGGCCGCCACGCTCTCGGGCGCTTCCCCGCGACTGCTGTAGCGAAAGCGGCGCAGGCTCAGCCCCTCGCGGCGCAGGTGGTGCCTCAAGCCCCAGGCTTCGCGGCCGCGCACGAACAAACCGTGCACGTAGAGCACGCGCTGCGGTTCATGCACCGGCGCAAATGCCTTACTATCGCCGGGATTCCGTTCCTGTGATTGCTGCATTGGTTCCTTCGTCCACTCGGCCGCTGACTATTATCGAACTTTGCCTTTCCACGGGCCGCGGCGGCCTGGAAGGCTATGCAGCCGGCCTGGTACGCGATCTTTCCGCACGCGGTCACCAGATCCGGGTCGTGGCCCGACCCGATAGCGAATTCGCGGCGCGCGCCCAGCATACCCCGGCGCTCACGCTGACCGGCAACCGTTACCGGCCGCTGCACGGCGCCCGGCGCCTGGCGCGACTGGCCCGCGACGCCGACATCATCCACATCCATCGCAGCGCCGACCTCCCGCTGGCCGCTGCCGCCAAGCGCCTCGCCGGCGGACGCCCGGCCCTGGTCTACAGCCGGCACATGGCGATCACGCGCGACCGGCGGTCGAGCCCGATCCATCGCCTGATGTTCGATCAGGTGGACCTGATGCTCACCCTCACCGAACAGGTCGCCGAGGCCGCGCGCGTCAAGCTGCCACTACCCGCTTCACGCATCGCAGCGCTGCCGCCGGGTATCGATGCCGGAGACGCACGCATGGATTGCGCCGAGCTGCGCCCGCCGTGCGTCGATTTCGTTGTCGGCTGTTTTTCTCGCATCGAGCCGGCCAAGGGCCAGCACGAACTGGTCGAAGCGCTGATCGCACTCGATCGCGAAGGACTTGCACTCGGCGCCGTGATTGCCGGACCGGTGATGAACGCCGATTATGCCGAACGCCTGCGGGCACGGGTTCGCGAATCCGGCCTCGAGAAACGCATTCGCTTCCCGGGCGCTCTCGCCGATGCCCGTCCGGCGATGTCCTGTTGCGATGTCGTGGCCATGCCCTCGCTGAATGAAACCCTGGGGCTGGTGATCGTCGAGGCCATGCTCCGCGGCGTGCCGGTAGTAGCCACCGCCGCGGGCGGCGTACTCGAAGTTATTACCGACGGCGAGACCGGCCTCACCTATCCGGTGGGCGACACCGCTGCGCTGGCGGACAATCTCGCACGGCTGGCGCGGGACGAGGAATTCCGGTTCGGCCTGGCGCGCGCCGGACGGAGTTTTGCACACGGCCATTACGACCGCGACACCCACCTCGTGCGACTGGAAAGTTTTTTCCACGAACTGCGGTCGAGCGGCGAAAATTGACACTCCGGCGCCCCGGAAGCCACGATCCCCCTATAATTGACGCTTGATCCCGGGGCTTTCCCATTGCGCGCAGACGCCACTACCCACGAACAACGGGTTCGCCCGCTTACCATTATCGAGTTGTGCTTGTCCGATGGCCGCGGTGGACTCGAACATTACGCCGCGGAACTGGTGCCGGCGCTGCGCGAGCATGGTCACCGCCTGCTCGTCGTCTCCCGGGCGGGAAGCGAATTCGAAAAACGCACCGGGCAGACACCCGCGCTTACCCTTCACCATCACCGCTACCTGCGCTGGATCGGCGCGCGCCAACTGGGGGAACTGGCCCGCAAAGCCGACATCATTCATATCCACCGCAGCCAGGACCTGGCCCTTGCGGTACTGGCCAAGCGTCATGCCGGCAACCGGCCCGCACTCGTCTACACGCGTCACATGCTGATCCGTCACGACCGTCACGGCAGTCCCGCGCATCGTTTCATGTTCAAGCACGTGGATCGCCTGCTTACCATCACCGATCAGATATCAAGACAGGCCCGCAATTGCCTGCCCATCGATCCGGCGCGTACCCGAGCACTGCCCCTGGGCGTATCGCCGGCGCCCCCGATGGCTGATTGCGAAACCACGCGCCCGCCGGATGCCGACTTCGTCGTCGGCTGCTTTTCGCGCATCGAACCCAAGAAGGGTCAGCATGAGTTGATCGAGGCCATCGCCCGGCTTCGCGACCAGGGGGTGGCCGCCGGAGGCATGATTGCCGGGCCGGTCATGGATTCACATTACGACCATGTGCTGAAACGGCAGATCGCGGACCGGGGGCTTGGGGGAAGCGTGCGCTTTCTCGGCACACTGCGCCATACCCAGCCCGCGATGTCCTGTTGCGACGTGGTGGTCATGCCGTCCACCGGCGAGGCGCTCGGGCTGGTCCTGATCGAGGCCATGCTGATGGGCGTGCCGGTGATCGGATCCGCATCCGGCGGCGTGCTCGAATTCATCGCCGATGGCGAAAGCGGGCTGACCTACCCGGTGGGAGATGTCGATGCGCTTACTCAACGTTTGCAGCGCCTCGCCGACGACCGCGAGTTTGCCCGCTCGCTCGGCCGGGCCGGGCGTCAATCCGCCAGCGAAAAGTTCAATCGCGAGCGCCACTTGGAAAGTCTCGAGACTGTGTTTCGCGAGGTGGCGGGAAACACCGTTCCCGTTTCCACCGACTGATCAGGCGGCGCCCTCCCGCACGGCAAAACGTTCAATAGCAATCCGGTTGCTCCAGGAGCCGACCCGGTCCAGAGCCTGGCGGGCCGGCAGCCACTCGGCCCGGGCGTGTTCGCGACTGAGGCGCACCGGCACAGTCGCATCCAGCCACAACCGGAACCAGTGCTCCCGGTTCTCGCGCACGCCAGGGCCGAAACGCTCGCGCCACTCGGAGCGGATATAAAACCGCGCACCGATCCGCAGGTCTTCCACAGTCCCGGCAACGATTCCGGTTTCCTCGGCCAGTTCGCGGTGCGCCGCTGCGGTGGCGTCCTCGCTCCATTCGAGCGAACCCGTCACGGATTGCCAGAAACCGGTCGGACGGACGCGTTCGAGGAGCAGCACTTCACGCGCACGGGTAGCGACCAGCACGAGGACCGATTCGGGCCGCTTGCCGCCGCCGGCGGTCACAAGCTCAGTCCCTGGACGTCTGTCGTCTCTGCCGCTTGGCATAGGTCACGCCCAGGGCAAACATCGCCAGCAGCACCAGCAACAGCCATCCGAACGCTCCGCTCCCGTTGGTGACCGGTTTCGCCTTGATGGTCGTGACATGCTGCACGTCGTTGTTGGAACTGGTGTCGAGCGCCTGATCAGCATGGATGGTGACTTCACTGGTCGTATCGCCGGTGAGGTTGCCCGCTTTCAGGTTGACGGTGATCGTGGCGGTACCCCCGTTCGCAGGCAAGATGCCCAGCGTGCAAACCAGCACACCGCCCGTATAGTTGCATTTCCCCTGGCTCGTCGTGGAGCTGTCGTAACCGAAACCGGAGATGGAAGTCGAGGTATTGATGACATCGTCGACAATCACATTGGTGGCATCGTTCCCGTTCGTACTGGCATTCGTGGCCGTGATCGTCATGGTCGTCTTGGCCAGCTTGTAGATGGTAGCGGGGCCGCTCACGGTCAGGTCCAGTTTCACCTGAGGCCCTTCCAGATCCGGGCTGATCGCGGCGGCAAAGGCATCGCCCGAACCGGTAAGGGCCGATTGCGCCGCGCCTGACGTTGCCTGCAGGTTGCTCGAGTTCGTCGTCCCGCCCACGAACACGTCGCCAGCAAAAGTGCTGGCCGCGGGGGCGAGGCCCACGCCGGCCACGCCGTCAGGCGAGAGGCCGCCGACGTAACTCGCCTGTGCCAGCGAAAAAAGAGTGGAATTGAAAAGCGCCACGAAACCGTCGCTCGAGCCGCCACCATAGAGAAACTGCGCACCGGCATGCTGCTGGGTGCAGGTACCGCCCCCGGGCGGGGTCGGACCACTTGAATCGGTGCACGGAAAGTCCCCGGAGCCGGTGCTACCTGCCACGTAGAGATTATCGCCGCTGAAAGCCATGGCCTGTACGTTGTCGCTGCCGCTGCCGCCGAGGTAGCTGTCGGCGTTCAGCGTCTGGAGGTTGGCGCTGAAACGGGCGACAAAGCCATCGGCATCGCCGGCAAGCTGACTCTGGGCGCCGTTGGACATGCCCGGCATGTCATTCGAGTAGGTCTCGCCCCCGATATACACCTGGCCAGCCTGCGTCGTGCTCGCGGGCGCCACGGCCAGCACGTCGGCACTATCAATGTCAGTGCCGCCCAGGTACGACGCCTGCAGCAACGAGGTCAGACTCGAATTCATGCGCGCCACGAAGGCGTCGAAACCGCCGGCGAACTGCGGCTGCGCGCCGCTGCCGGCACCGCTGGCACATGCGCCGCCCGCAGGCGGCGGTCCGCCGGCGTTCGCACACGGGAAATCGCTCGAACTGGTGTCACCGGCCAGGTACACGCTGCCGGACGTCGAAACGCCGACGGCATAGGCTTCGTCCACCGCACTGCCGCCGAGATAGCTGGCCTGGGCAAGCGTCGTCAAATTCGGGTTGAAGCGCGCAACGTAGCCTTCGTAGCTGCCGGAGGCAATCTGCGGCTGGGCGCCTCCGGACACGCCCGGGAAGTCCTGCGACAGGGTGCGGCCCGCCACATAGACGGCACCGACGCTCGTGGCGGCGGACGGTGCGATGGCCAGTGCATTTCCCTCGTCGATATTGGAACCGCCGAGGTAACTCGCCTGGATCAGCGTCTTGAGGTCCGGCGCAAGCACCGCAACGAAGGCGTCACCGTCATTCTGGCAGGCGGTTGCACCACCCCCGCATTGGGCCTGCGCACCACCCGTGGTGCCCGGGAAATCGGGCGAGCGCGTGGTACCGGCCAGGTAGAGATCGCCCGCCATCGCCGTACCCGCAGGGGCGATCGCCAGCGCACTTGCCGAATCGTCGCCGCTGCCGCCGAGATAAGTGGCCTGGACGAGTTGTGAGAGATCGGGACTCAACTCGGCGACAAAGGCGTCACTGGCTCCGGCCAGCGCGGACTGCGCGCCGCCGGCCGTGCCCGGGAACGCGGCACTGGTGGTAGAGCCCGCAAGATACACGTTGCCGTTCGCCGTGAGCATCTGCAGGGCATTGGCCCCGCTCGAACCGTTCGCCCCACCCAGATAGGTAGTGCGTACGTAGGGATCAATCACCACCGGCGCCTTCCGGTCATGCGCGCCCAACCGGAAGCCGTACTCATCGGCACTCACCGTAAAATCAACGGGCACCGCATGGCGCTTGCCATCGATGCGCTGCCAGGCACGCGGCCGCGAAAGCGTCACCGGGCCATTACCCGTTTCAGCCACGAGGCGATCGTGTTCGACGTGCAGCGATCGCGCGCCGCGCACGCGCATCCGGATCGCGTCGGCGGAGGCACCGGGCTGTACTGTGAACAAACGCTCGATGTTGGCGCCATGGGCGCGTACGTCGTAGTCGATACCCGGCCACACTTCGCCCAGGCTGACCTGGCCGTAAGTCGGCAGTCCCTGCTGCCAGCGGGCAGCATTGCGACCCTGGAAAACATTCACATGCGTCGTTGCGGGCTGTACACCGCGTGCACGCGGCCTGCGATCCGTCACGGGGGATTCCACCAGCGTCCAGCCGGTTGCAGACGCCTGTCCCGGCCGCGGCGGCAGGGACATCACCAGCGTACCGCCACGAGTCACGAATGCCGCGCCGGAGAATGTCGGCGCATAAAACGCCACGGGATGGGCGAATTGTCCCCGGTTGGCGATGAATGGCAGCGCCAGGTTCCCCAGCCGTGCCCGTTCCGCGCGCGTCAACTGCGTCGCCGTGGAGACGGCGGTGGGGTTCCAGCCGATCCATGCGGCTGCGAGCGCGGCTATGACAAGCGGCGCGCCGAAGGCGGCCACCGCAGTACGGGCGGATATGCGATTCATCGAGTCTCTCCGAACAGAATTGGCTTCGAACCCATTATCAGTACGACCTTGTCGGACGTGCGAGGTTCAACAGTATGGCAGACCCCGGCGCGGGAGTGAGCCGGCATTCACCGAAAGCCGTCACTTGGTCTCGATCCCGGGCTTGAGGCGAATGGACAGGTCGCTCAATTGATGTGCGTCGACCCCGCTCGGAGCGCCGGTCATCGGATCCGACGCGGTCTGCGTCTTGGGGAAGGCGATCACTTCGCGGATATTGGGCGCGCCGGTCATCAGCATCACCAGCCGGTCCAGCCCGAAGGCAATGCCGCCATGCGGCGGTGCACCGTAATCCAGTGCTTCAAGCAGGAAACCGAACTTTTCCCGAGCCTCTTCTTCGCCGATACCGAGGGTGGCGAACACGGCGCTTTGCAACTCCGGGCGATGGATACGAATCGAGCCGCCACCGATCTCGTAGCCGTTGAGCACCACGTCGTAGGCGCGCGACAGGGCGGCACCGGGATCCTGGAACAGGGTTTCGGGCCCGTCCACGCTGGGCGCGGTAAAGGGATGATGCAGGGCCTGCCAGCGCTTTTCTTCCTCATCCCACTCGAACATGGGAAAATCCACCACCCAGACCGGCGCCCAGTGCGCACCGACCAGCCCGTGATCTTCGGCGAGGAGCACGCGCAGGGCGCCAAGCGATTCGCTTACCACCTTCGCGGGTCCGGCACCGAAGAACAGGATGTCCCCGGTTTCCGCACTACTTGCCTCGAGAATGCCTTCCAGCGCCGCGTCGTCCAGGAACTTGACGATCGGCGACTGCAACCCCTCGCGCCCGGCGGCGCGGTCGGCCACCTTGATCCAGGCCAGCCCCTTCGCCTTGTAGCGGCCGACGAAATCGGTGTAGGCGTCGATCTGCCCCCGGGTGAGGTCGGCGCCGCCGGGCAGGCGCAGCACCGCGACCCGGCCCGCGGGGTCGGCCGCCGGGGCGGCGAAGACCTTGAAGTCGGCATCCTTGACGATCCCGGCGATTTCCACCAGTTCCAGCGGAATGCGAAGGTCGGGCCGGTCGGTGCCGAAACGGCGCACGGCCTCGGCATGGGTCATGCGCGGGAATTCGCCGAGATCCACGTCCAGCTCGGCCTGGAACAGTTCGCGCAGCATCCGTTCCATCATCGCCATGATGGCAACCTCGTCGAGGAACGTGGTCTCGATATCGAGCTGGGTGAATTCGGGCTGGCGATCTGCGCGCAGGTCCTCGTCGCGGAAACAGCGCGCGACCTGGTAATAACGTTCCATGCCGCCCATCATGAGCAACTGCTTGAACAGCTGCGGCGACTGCGGCAGGGCAAAAAAACGCCCGGCGTGGGTACGGCTGGGCACGAGGTAATCGCGAGCCCCTTCCGGCGTGGCCTTGGTCAGGCAGGGGGTTTCGATCTCGACGAATCCCTCATTGTCGAGGTAGGCCCGCAGTGCGCGCACGATGCGGTGCCGGGCCATGAGCCGCTTCTGCATTATCGGCCGGCGCAGGTCCAGGTAGCGGTAGCGCAGGCGCAGGTCTTCGTTGACCTCCTCGTCTTCGGGGGTAAACGGCGGGGTCTTGGCCGCGGCCAATACCTCGATGTCCGCGGCCAGTACTTCCACCTGCCCGCTGGCAAGGTGCGGGTTTTCGGTTCCCTCGGGACGGCGGCGCACCCGCCCCCTGACCTCGATCACCCACTCGCTGCGCAGGCGTTCGGCCTGAGCGAAGGCGCTCTCGGTATCGGGGTCGAACACCACCTGCAGCAAGCCCGCACGGTCGCGCAGGTCGACGAAGATCACGCCACCATGGTCGCGCCGGCGATGCACCCAGCCGGACACCGTTACGGTCGTGTCGATCAGTTCGGCGTTAACCTCGCCACAGGGATGGGTGCGCACGTCTTCGCTCCGGATTATCTCAACAAGCCTCCGGGCGAGCCGGAGATTTCGTGGGCTGGGGGCTGAACCGGGCCGCCCCCGGGGCAGCGCACGATTGCGAGCGAGACAGTTTAACGGGCCATCGGACATGCGGCAAGCATATCAACCGGCTAGGCCGGCGCCTCGCCGCCACTCTTCAGGCCGGAACCGGACTGCTTCTTGTCCGCGGCAGGCACGGTCTTGTCCTTCTTTTCGCTCTTTGCGGAAGCGCCTTCCGTACCGGTACTTTCCTTTTTCTTCTTTTCCTCGCCACCGCTCCCGGCCACGTTGCGGCGATTATCCTTCTTGAAGTCGGTCTCGTACCAGCCGCCGCCCTTGAGGCGGAAACCCGCGGCCGAGATCAGGCGCGTGACTTCCCTTTCCGTGGCACATTCGGGGCAACGTTGCGGATCGGGATCGGACATTTTCTGCAGTCGCTCGAACTGGTGACCACAGTGGTTACAGCGGTATTCGTATATCGGCATGGCATTCACCCGAATCGTGATGGACACATAGTGAGGGCGAATGCCGATTTTCTCAAGCGTCGCACCCTCCCGTACCGCGGTACCGGCAGGACAGCCATCGTGCGGCGGTGATAGAATTTCAGGTTCCATGACCTCTTTCGGCGCTGAAAGATGACCACTAACTATCTATTTACATCGGAATCGGTTTCCGAGGGCCACCCCGACAAGGTGGCCGACCAGGTGTCCGATGCCGTGCTCGATGCCATCATCGAGCAGGACAAGAGCGCCCGCGTGGCCTGCGAAACCCTGGTCAAGACCGGCATGGTCATCGTCGCCGGTGAAATCACCACGAATGCCTGGGTGGACCTCGAGAACCTGGTGCGCGAGGTCATCAAGGACATCGGCTATACCGCCGAGATGGGCTTCGACTGGGAAACCTGCGCCGTGCTGAACGCGATCGGCAAGCAGTCGGTCGATATCGCCCAGGGCGTGGACCGCAAGAGCCCCGAGGAACAGGGCGCGGGCGACCAGGGCCTGATGTTCGGCTATGCCTCCAACGAGACCGACGTGCTGATGCCGGCGCCGATCACCTATGCCCATCGCCTGGTCAAGCGCCAGGCCGAGGTACGCCGTTCCGGCAGCCTCCCCTGGCTGCGCCCGGACGCGAAGAGCCAGGTGACCTTCCGCTACGAGAACGGGCATCCGACCGGCATCGATGCCGTCGTGCTCTCCACCCAGCACGACGGGGATATCGACAACAAGGTCCTGCGCGAAGCAGTGATGGAAGAGATCATCAAGCCGACGCTGCCCGCCGAATGGATCGGGCGCGAGACGAAGATCCACATCAACCCCACGGATCGCTTCGTCATCGGCGGCCCCGTCGGCGATGCCGGGCTCACGGGGCGCAAGATCATCGTCGATACCTACGGCGGCATGGCGCGCCACGGCGGCGGCGCCTTCTCCGGCAAGGACCCGTCCAAGGTGGATCGCTCGGCGGCCTACGCCTGCCGCTACGTCGCCAAGAACATCGTGGCGGCCGGCCTCGCCGATCGCTGCGAGATCCAGGTGAGCTACGCCATAGGCGTGGCCGAACCCACTTCAATCACGGTCGAGACGTTCGGCACGGGCCGGGTCAGGGATGCGGAACTGACCCGGCTGGTGCGCGAGCATTTCGACCTGCGGCCTTACGGCCTGCTCCAGATGCTCGACCTGGTGCGCCCGATCTATCGCGCAACCGCCGCCTACGGTCACTTCGGCCGCGAGGAACCGGACTTCACCTGGGAGCGGACCGACAAGGCCGAGGCACTGGCCGACGCCGCGGGCCTCAAGCAGGCCGCGACCGCCAACTGATCAACGCCGGCAAGGAGCGCTGCGACAGGATCCACCTGCCAGGCTTGCCGGACGTTTTCTTTTCAACGGCGCTCACCCGCAATACAGGAGAACGTGATGAACGCTATAGTTCAGGAATCGTTCACCGATTACGTGGTGAACGACATCAACCTGGCCGACTGGGGCCGCAAGGAAATCGCCATCGCCGAGACCGAAATGCCGGGCCTCGTGGCGACGCGCGAAAAATACGCCGGGGAACAGCCGCTCAAGGGCGCGCGGATCACGGGGTCGCTGCACATGACGATCCAGACCGCGGTGCTGATCGAGACGCTGGTCGCGCTCGGCGCCCGCGTACGCTGGGCCTCGTGCAACATCTTCTCGACACAGGACCATGCCGCCGCGGCGATTGCGGCCGACAGCATCCCGGTCTTCGCCAAGAAGGGCGAGACGGTCGAGGAGTACTGGGCCTACACCCACCGTATCCTCGACTGGGGCGAAGGCGCCGGCCCCAACATGATCCTCGACGACGGCGGCGACGCCACGCTGGCGCTCACGCTCGGCGCGCGCGCCGAATCCGATCCCTCGCTGCTCGACAACCCCGAGAACGAGGAAGAGTCGGCGCTGTTCGCCGCGATCAAGACGCACCTGAAGGAAGACCCGAAATGGTATTCCAGGCGACTGCCCGAAGTGCGCGGTGTGACCGAGGAAACCACCACCGGCGTGCACCGCCTCTACCAGATGGCAAAGGACGGCATGCTGCCCTTCCCCGCGATCAACGTGAACGATTCGGTCACCAAGTCGAAGTTCGACAACCTCTACGGTTGCCGCGAGTCTCTGGTGGACGGCATCAAGCGTGCCACCGACGTGATGGTGGCGGGCAAGGTGGCGATCGTGTGCGGCTACGGCGACGTCGGCAAGGGCTGCGCGCAGTCGCTGAAGGGCCTGGGCGCAAGCGTCTGGGTCACCGAGATCGATCCCATCTGCGCGCTGCAGGCGGCGATGGAAGGCTTCCGCGTGGTGGACATCGACGAGGCGGGCGTGGTCGAGCAGGCCGACATCTTCGTGACCGCCACCGGCAACTACCACGTCGTCGGCCACGATCACATGCAGCGCATGAAGAACCAGGCCATCCTGTGCAACATCGGCCACTTCGATTCCGAGATCGACGTCGCCTCGCTGCGCCGCCACGAGTGGGAAAACATCAAGCCGCAGGTGGACCACATCATCTTCCCCGACGGCAAGCGCATCATCCTGCTCGCCGAGGGCCGGCTGGTGAACCTGGGCTGCGCCACGGGCCACCCGAGCTTCGTGATGTCGAACAGCTTCACCAACCAGGTGCTGGCCCAGATTGAACTGTTCACCAAGCCGGACGAGTACGAGAAACAGGTCTACGTGCTGCCCAAGCACCTCGACGAGGAAGTCGCGCGGCTGCATCTCGAAAAGCTCAACGCGCGCCTGACGAAACTGAGCGAAAAACAGGCCGGCTATATCGGCGTCCCGGTGGAAGGCCCCTACAAACCGGACCACTACCGCTACTGAGCGCCAGCCACCGCCGGACGGGAAAAGCCGCACCGGTGGGTGCGGCTTTTTTCGTGCTCCACCGTTCTAGACGCCCGGTTCCCGGGCCTTGACGGCCGCCTCGAGCCGCGCGGGCAGCCCCTCGAACCCGCCGTTCGACATGATGATCACGTCGTCCCCGGCCTGTATGTCACGGAGCACGTCGGCGAGCAGCTCGTCGCTGTCGCCTGCCACGCTCAGGCGTGGCCCAAGGTCGGCCAGATCGCGGAGCGGGTCCCAGGCCAGATCCGAACGCCTGAACACGAACACGCGATCGGCGCCGGCCAGTGCCTCGGCCAGCACCGCGCCATGTGCCCCCTCGCGCATCGAACGCGAGCGCGGTTCGAACACCACTACACGGCGACGGCCGGTTTCCGCCAGTCCCTCCAGGGTGCGGGCGATCGCCGTCGGATGATGGGCGAAGTCGTCGTACAGGCGCACGCCCGCCGCCTCGGCCCGCAGGCTCAGGCGTCGACGCACGCCGCGAAAAGTCTCCAGCGCATCCACGGCCTCTTCCAGCGGAACGCCCACGGCTTCCGCCGCGGTGAGCGCCGCCAGGGCGTTGTCCATGTTATGGCCGCCGCGCATGCTCCAGTTGACCGTGGTCATCGGTTTGCCGTCCACCCATAATTCGAAGCGCGACGGAGTGATCAACTGCCCGCTCAGATGCGCTTCGGGGCCGATGCCGAAACGTTCGACCGGTGTCCAGCAACCGGCCTTCAGCACTCGCGCCAGGGCCGTATCGCCGCCATTGACGATTATTCGCCCACTGCCCGGCACGGTCCGTACCAGGTGATGAAACTGGCGTTCGATCGCAGCCAGGTCGGGGTAGATGTCAGCGTGGTCGTATTCGAGATTGTTGAGCACCAGGGTGCGTGCACGGTAGTGCACGAACTTGGCGCGCTTGTCGAAAAACGCGGTGTCGTATTCATCAGCCTCTATCACGAAATGGGAGCCCGTGCCGAGCCGTGCCGATATGTTGAAGTTATCCGGCACACCGCCGATCAGGAATCCCGGCTCCCGCCCCGTGGCTTCCAGAATCCAGGCGATGATGCTGGTGGTGGTGGTCTTGCCGTGGGTGCCGGCCACTGCGATCACGTGACGGTCGCGGAGAATGCGCTCGGCAACGAATTGCGGGCCCGAGACATAATCCAGTCCGCGGTCGAGCACCGTTTCCACCGCCGGATTGCCGCGGGAAAGCGCGTTGCCGATTACATAGCGGTCACAGCCCCCGGGCAGTTCCCGGGCGTAACCTTCCGTGACCGGAATCCGCATCTCGGCAAGCACCTCGCTCATCGGCGGATAGAGCGGACCGTCGCATCCGCTGACCTTGTCCCCGAGTTCACGGGCCAGCAAGGCAACGCCTGCCATGAAAGTCCCGCCGATTGCCAGTATGTGGATTTTCATTACGTCTTCCGGACTTGAACGGTTATTATGCCGAAGATGGATAAAACATTACTCATAGATCGGCCCGATGCATTGGACGATTTCACGCGTAACGCGCACGATGCACCCTGGTTGGGACTCGATACCGAATTCGTTCGTGACCGCCAATACTACCCGCAACCGGGACTGCTCCAGGTGGCAACACCGGAATACAATGCCTTGATCGATCCGGTCGCCCTCGATGACCTGTCGCCGCTCGCCGATCTTTTGTGCAGAACGCCGATGGTAAAGATTCTGCATGCCGCCCGGCAGGACCTGGAACTGTTCGTGCAGTTGTTCGATTGCGTGCCGGCGCCGCTCTACGATACGCAGGTCGCGGCGGCAATGATCGACCTCGCGCCGCAGATCGGCTATGCCGCACTGGCCGAAGAATTGCTCGGCGTCGAACCCGGCCTCGCCCTGGGACGCTACAACTGGCTGCGCCGCCCCTTGACTCCCGAAGCCATCACCTACGCCGCCGAGGATGTCGAACACCTCTCGCGACTGCGCGAGATACTCGACGAACGCCTGGCCGAGGCGCGCAAGACGAACGCCTTCGCCGATGCCATGCGCTTGATGGAAGACCCCGAACGCTACCGCCCTCAGCCGGACGCGGTGTGGAAACGCATCCGCCAGGCCCGGCGCCTCGGGGAGGAGCCGCGCGCGCGCTTGAAACGTCTTGCCGCCTGGCGCGAACACCAGGCCATGAGCGAAAACCGTCCTCGGCAGTGGGTACTTCGCGATGGAGTACTGGTGACAATCGCCCGCCTCGCACCGAAATCCGTCAAGGAACTCGACGAGGTCCGTGATTTACCCGACAGTGCGCGCCGCCGCTACGGCCGGGCGCTCCTGGATGCTCTCGCCGCCGAAGCAAATGACAGCGCCTGACCGGACGGCACTGCTCAGGCGCCCGCCTGGTCGTCCTGGTCGTCGTCCTCGCCCTGCCGTGATTCCCCCGAGTGCGTTGCAGAATCGGATACTGCCGGGGACAGGCGTTCGCGAGCCAGCCAGACGCGATGTATGGCAGCCGCCCAACTCGCTATCGCGATAATCCAGAAGGTGATCAGGGCAAAATGAAAAATCAGGCCCACGCTGAGCACCACGATGCGTTCGCCACGGCCGACCCAGACGGATTCGAGTTTTACACCCAGCCCCTCGGCGCGTGCGCGCGCATAGCTGGTGAGGTGGGACCCGGCGAGCGACAGGGTGACCGCCAGTACGCCCAGCCACATCCCCAACCAGGCAAAGGCCACGGCGGCGCCGATGTGCAACAGCGCCTCGCCGCCGCGATCCAGCACCGAGTCGAGAAAGGCGCCTGCGGCGCTGACCCGCTCGCCACGCCTCGCCAGCGCACCATCGACCAGGTCGGCAACGCCGGAGAGGGCAAACAGGATACCGGCCAGGGTGAACAGGCGGAAGGCGGCGAGGAAGGCGGCAAGCACCGCCAGGTCGAATCCCGCCCAGGTCACCTGATCGGGCCTGACGCCGCGCGCATCGAGCCAATTGACCAGCGGCGCCAATATACCGGCGAAAAAGCGCTGCAGACGGCGCCTGAGTCTTACCAGCCTGCCATTGATCTCCTGTTCGTCCGGCATAAGGACTCTCCCCCGACGTAGCGGTTGACGCGCATCCCTATGCTACCTGAAATCCTGCCCGCGCTCGACAGCGAACGTCTCCCATGGAAGATCATCCGTCCGGACACAAAAAAAGGCGGCCCGGGCCGCCTTTCCTGTACGCTGGAAACCGGAATTACTTGATCTTGGCTTCCTTGTAGGCAACGTACTTGCGCACGACCGGATCGTATTTCTTGATTTCCATCTTCTCCGGGCTGTTGCGCTTGTTCTTGGTGGTGGTATAGAAATGCCCGGTTTCGGCGGTGGAAACCAGACGAATCTTCTCACGGGGGGTGTTTCTGGCCATGACTGCTCCTTAAACCTTTTCGCCGCGCGCGCGCATTTCGCCTATCACGGCTTCAACGCCCTTCTTGTCGATGATGCGCAGCCCGTGATTCGAGACCCGCAGGCGCACGAAGCGCTTTTCGGACGGCAGCCAGAAACGATGCGACTGCAGGTTGGGCAACCAGCGCCGGCGTGTCTTGTTGTGCGCATGCGAAACGTTGTTTCCGGAACTCGGCCGCTTTCCGGTGACCTGGCAAACTCGAGCCATGACGGGACTCTCCGTAGAGTGATAGACGAATCAGAACGCGGTAGTTTACCGTCAGAAACCCGTCGTGGCAAGCCCTACCCACGCCACGGCGGCAGTCTGGCGGGGGCCAGTTCGCACTTGAGCCGCACGTAGCGCGGCAGGCCGCCGGCGTAGGGCGGATAGGCCTCGCCGGCGATCAGCGGTGCCAGGTAGCGACGGGCCCGTTCGGTGATGCCATAGCCGTCGCGGCGAATGAATCCCGCCGGCAGCTTCTTCTCACGGTTGGCGACCCGGCCCAGCGGCGCCTTGTCGATCCGCCAGCGGTAGGGCCGGTCCGAACTCCGCTTGATGACCGGCATCACGGCATTCTCGCCCTTGACTGCGAGCTCGACGGCGGCGCGGCCCACGGCCAGGGCATGATCGAGATCGGTCCGCGAAGCGATGTGCCGCGCGGAGCGCTGCAGGTAATCGGCCACCGCCCAGTGGTGCTTGTAGCCCAGATCCCTGGTGACCATGTCGGCCAGGCGCGGGGCGAGCCCGCCGAGCTGGGCGTGCCCGAAGGCGTCGCGGGTACCGCCCTCGGAGAGGAAGTTGCCGTCGGCGTCGCGCACGCCTTCCGAGGCCACTACCACGCAATAGCCGTTGCGCTTGACGCAGGCATCCACCCGGCGCAGGAAATCGGCACGGTCGAAGGTTCGCTCGGGGAACAGGATCAGGTGCGGTGCCTCGTCGCGGCCGTTGCCCGCCAGCCCGGCCGCCGCGGCGATCCAGCCGGCGTGGCGGCCCATGACCTCGAGCACGAATACCCGGGTCGAGGTCTCCGCCATGGAGGCCACGTCGAGCGCCGCCTCGCGGGTGGATACGGCCACGTACTTGGCCACGGAACCGAATCCCGGGCAATTGTCGGTAATGACCAGGTCGTTGTCCACGGTCTTGGGGATGCCGATGCAGGCGAGCGGGTAGCCCATCTTCCGCCCCAGCTGCGAAACCTTCCAGGCGGTATCGGCGGAATCATTGCCGCCATTGTAGAAAAAGTAGCCGATGTCGTGGGCGCGGAAAACCTCGATCAGCCGCTCGTACTGGCCTCGGGACTCCTCCAGGCTCTTGAGCTTGTAGCGGCAGGATCCGAAGGCGCCGCCCGGCGTGTGCTTGAGGGCATTGATCGCGGCACGCGACTCCTTGCCGGTGTCGATCAATTCCTCGCGCAGCGCGCCGAGGATGCCGTTGCGCCCGGCATACACGGTGCCGATCACGTCGCGATGCCCGCGGGCGGTCTCTATCACCGCCGCCGCGGTGGCATTGATCACGGCCGTGACGCCGCCCGATTGTGCGTAAAAAGCGTTGTGCCGCGCCATCGCGCGAACCCCCGTCATACAGACGGGCATTCTGCCACAAGCCCCGCATCCCCGGCCCCGGGCCGTCAGGGACCATCCACAGAGAGCACAGAGGTCACGGAATATAAGGAATCTTGCATATTTCCGCCTTCCGGCTGGCCCACCGCCCTCATCATCACGAATTCGGCGATCAGCCCGGAAATTACAGACGGAGTCCTCTCTCTGTGGTCTCTGTGCCCTCTGTGGTAAATCTTTCTTTCCCGGCTCCGCTTCAAAAGCATTGACGTAGGGGCTGTCCTTGGTTACCTTTGCCGCTCGCGCAACGGCGATCAAGGACAACCATGCGAATTGTGCTACTGGGCGCCCCCGGCTCGGGCAAGGGGACACAGGCCAAACGGCTGAGCGAACGCTACGACATCCCCCAGGTGGCCACCGGCGACCTGCTGCGCGAAGCGCTCGCCTCGGGGAGCGAACTCGGCCGCAAGGCCAAGGAAGCGATGGACGCGGGTCGCCTGGTATCCGACGACATCGTGCTCGGCATCATCCGCGAACGCCTGTCCCGGCCCGACGCCGAGAAGGGCTTCATCCTGGACGGGTTTCCGCGCAACACGTCCCAGGCCCAGTCGCTCGAAAAACTGCTCGACAAGATCAAACAGCCGCTCGATACCGCATTGCTCCTCGACATCGATCCCGATACGCTGATCCAGCGCCTGACCGGACGCCTGACCTGCCCGCAGTGCGGCCTGGTCTACAACATTTATACCAAGCCGCCCAAGATCGACAACCAGTGCGATCGCGACGGCTCGGAACTGATACACCGCAGCGACGATAACGAATCCACCATCGAAAACCGGTTACGCGTGTTCGAGTCGCACACGCGCCCGGTCATCAATTTCTACGAGGAACAGGGAAAGCTGATCAAGGTGGAAGCGGAAGGCGAGATCAACGAGATCACCAAGCGCATCATCGAGGCGCTCAAACCCGTCGCCAGGGCAAACAAAAAACGCAAGGACTGAAACAGCCCGGGACTGCGCACCGAATCACGGCCCGGGAACACGAAATTGTGACGGGCGAATGAAAGCGTAGCGAGCGAAGGCAGCCCGGACGTGGCCGAAGCGCAGCAGCCTTCAGGCGTTCGTCATGCCTGAACTCGAGCTCAGGCGCCACGTCCTCAACCGCGCGGCAAATTCCTCCAGTCCCTTGATGCCGCTCTGCTCGGCCTCATGGCACCAGGTGCGCAGCCGTTCCAACGCACGCTCGTTGGACGCGGCGCGGTCTTCCCAGATGGCACGCAAGTTCTCGCGGTATTGCCATACGGTCTGCAACTGCGGGAAACGGTGGATCAAATGTTCGCGATCACGCAGCGCCGTGCGATCCAGGAAGCGGGAATCGCGCACGAACAGGTAACGCAGGCGACGCATCGAACCGCCCTGGCTGCGTTTGAGTTCCGCGCGTACCAACGGCATCAGTACTTCGCGCCGATAAGCACGCAAGACATGCAGTCGATTGGTCACCACGGCCCGCATGGCGTCGAGATCGATACGCGAGGCCCGGGGCACGAAACTCGGTCGCGGGTAGGTCCGCCGCACCTTGGCCAGGCCCAAAGCGGATAAAAAGCGGATGTAGCCCCAGCCAATGTCGAACTCGAAGCGACGCACCGAGAACTTCGCCGAGCTCGGGAAAGCGTGGTGGTTGTTGTGCAATTCCTCGCCCCCGGCCAGGAAGGCGATCGGGGTCACGTTGGTGGAGGCATCGGGCACATCGAAGTTGCGGTAACCGCTGTGATGCCCCACGCCGTTGATCAGTGCCGAGGCCAGCACCGGCATGTTCAGCATTTGCAGCGCCCAGATCGCGACGCCGGGCAGGCCGAACAGTATCGCTTCGACGATCAACAGCGTTACGACGCCCAAATGGTTATGGCGCCCATACACATGCCGCTCCAGCCAATCGTCCGGCGTGCCATGACGGTAGGCCGCTATCGAATCATCGTCCCAGGTCGCTTCCCGGTATACCTGGGCGCCATCGAGGAGCATGCGCTTCAAGCCGAGCAATTGCGGGCTGTGCGGATCGCCCTCCTGTTCGACGAAGGCGTGGTGCTTGCGATGTACCGCCACCCATTGGTGCACGACCATCGCCGTCGTGGCCCACACCCAGCAGCGGAAAAACTGCCGCAGCACGGGGTGCAGGTCCAGCGCCCGGTGCGCCTGGTCGCGGTGGTAATAAAGCGTGACGCCGATCACGGTAACGTGGATGGTCACCGCGGCAACGAGGAGATACCCCCACCACGGCAGGGGCAAAAGGCCATGGGCCAGGCTTTCGAGTATCGTATTCAGCATGAGACCTGTCGAAGGGAAGCATCCATGCCCCGTAGTTTAACCGGTTTGAAGACCGGGCTCCAGAGAACTTTCCCAGCGGGGCTTTACACTTACACGGGCCACTTCATACTGCCGGGATGAGCATGCAATCCGGGACAACGGTCATTCGCGCCGAAGGACTGGCTCGGCGCTATGGACACCTGCACGCGGTCAGCGGGCTATCGCTGTCGGTCGATTGCGGCCAGGTGCTCGCCCTGCTTGGCCCCAACGGCGCGGGCAAGACCACCACGCTGTCGATGCTGACCGGCACGCTCGCCCCCCACGCGGGGCGTATCGAGATCGCCGGTCACGACCTCGCCGAAGCGCCGCAGCAGGCCAAGCGCTCAATCGGCTACCTGCCCGAGACCCCGCCGCTCTACCCCGATCTGACCGTCGAGGAGTACCTGCGATTCTGCGCGCGACTGCACGGCATGAACCGCGGCGAGTCACGCGAAGCCGCCGCGAAGGCCGCTGCCCGTTGCGGCCTGGAGACTGTAAGCCGGCGGTTGATCAGACACCTGTCCAAGGGCTACCAGCAGCGCGTCGGCATCGCCCAGGCCATCGTGCACCGCCCGGCCGTCGTCATTCTCGACGAACCCACGGTCGGGCTCGACCCGGTACAGATCCGCGCCGCCCGGCAACTTATTCGCGGACTGGCCGAGTCGGCTGCGGTCATCGTCTCCACCCACCTCTTGAACGAGGCGGCGGAACTCGCGACGCGCGTCGTCATCCTCGCCCACGGCCGCATCGTGCACGACACATCGACCGACACCGACTCGCAGCAAATCCGCATGGAATGCCGGCGTCCGCCACCTCCGGAACGACTCGCCGGCATCGCCGGGATCACCGCGGCGCGCGCCGCCGGGGACGGAGCCCTGGTGCTGACCCTGGATGCTGCAACCGACCCGCGACCTGCGCTGCTCTCGGCCGCCGTCGCCGAGGACTGGGGGCTGCAGACACTCTGCCCCGTCCGCGACACGCTGGAAGACACTTTCCTCGCCGCCCTTGCCGCGAACCCCGAGGCGGCGGCATGAGGGCGGCGCTGATCATCGCCGGCCGCGACCTGCGCAGCCTGTTCCGCTCGCCACTGGCCTGGCTGCTGCTGGCCGGTGCCAGCTTCGTCATCGCCTGGGTTTTCTTGTGGTTCGTCCAGGGCTACATGGCGTCCGCGCCGCAATTACCCGCCGGCACCCGCAACCCCGGCGTCACCGCGCTGGTGGCCACGCCTACCCTGCTGTGGGCGGCGCTGGTGCTGGTGATACTGACCCCGCTGCTCGCCATGCGCCTGCTCGCCGAAGAACGGCGCAGCGGCACGCTCAACCTGCTCCGGGCAGCGCCGGTACCGGTATCCGCCATCGTCGCAGGAAAATTCCTCGCGTTACTCGCCTTCCTGTGGCTGACCGTGGCGATCACCGCGGCCATGCCGCTCAGCCTGGAACTGGGCAGCACCCTCGACCTCGGACGCCTCGGTGCGGGCGTGCTCGGACTGGCGCTGCTTGCCGCCGCATTCGGCGCCATCAGCCTGTTCATTTCCGCGCTCACGCGACAACCGCTGCTCGCCGCATTCGGCAGTTTCGGTGCCATCGTCGTGTTGTGGATCATCAACATGGCCGCCACTACGCCCGGCTCCGCCTCGGGACTCGCCTGGCTCGCCTTCCAACCGCATCTGAACGCGCTGCTCCAGGGTGTTGTGGACTCGGCCGACCTCGCCTATTTCGTTATCCTCACGCTGTTGTTCCTGGGCCTGTCGGTGTGGCGGCTTGATGCCGAGCGGCTGAGTGGATAAGCGCATGAAGGCAAAGCTCACACGCCGCTCGATGTTGCGCCTGCAAAGCCTGGGCCTGGTGGCCGCCCTGTGTGTGGCCGCCGGTCTCGCCGCCTGGGCGAGCGTGGTGTGGCATCACGCGGCGGACTGGACATGGAGCCGGCAGAACAGCCTGACGCCTGCTAGCCGCCAGGTGCTCACCCGTCTCGACAAACCGGTCACCATTACCGCATTCGCGCGCCCCGGCGACAAGGTCGCCAACTACGAGCGTCGCCTGCTGTCCCGTTACCAGCGCGCCGATGCGCGCATCCGGGTGCGGTTCGCCAATCCCGATACCGCACTCGCCAAAGTCCGCAAGCTCGGTATCGATACCCCCGGCGAACTCCACCTGAGTTACGGGACCCGCGACGAAAACCTCAAGAACGTCAGCGAAAGCGGCATCACCAATGCCCTGCTGAGACTCGCTCGTGGCGCGCCGGCGACCATCGTGTTCATCACCGGACACGGAGAATCCGCCCCCGACGGCAAGCGCAACTTCGACATGAGCCGCTTCACCAATGTGCTCAAGCAACAGGGCTTTCGCATCACGACGCAAAACCTGTCCAGCCGGCCGGATATCGAAGACAACGCCGCGTTCGTGATGATCGCCGGCCCCCAGGACGATTTCCTGCCGCGCGAAAGCGCCGCGCTCGAACACTGGCTGGCGCGAGGCGGCAACCTGCTCTGGCTGCATGACCCGGGCACCGAGCACGGACTTGATGCCCTCGCCGGCAGGCTCGGCGTGAAACCGCTGGACGGCACGCTGGTGGACACCACCTCGGCACATTTCGGCATCAGCAAGCCGACCTGGCTGGTGCTCTCGGACTACGGCGACACGCCCGTCACCCGCGAACTGCACCAGAACACCCTGTTCCCCGACGCGACCGGCTTCACCGTCGCGCCCGGCACGGACTGGCATGCCCGCACGTTCCTGCACAGCCGGCGGCTGCCCGCGAGCTGGCTGATCACCGGCACCCTGAGTCCGGACGCCATTACCTACCGCCCCGGGACCGATACCCCGGGCCCCGTTGCCATCGGCATCATCCTGACCCGCACCGCGCCCGGCGGCCACGGACAACAGCGCGCGGCGGTGGTGGGCAACAGCAGTTTTCTTTCCAACAGTTTTCTCGGCAACGGCGGCAACCTCAACCTCGGGCTCAACCTGTGCAACTGGCTCGCGGGACAGGATCGCTACATCGACGTCACCGTGCCCGCCGCCCCCGACCGCACCCTGGCGCTCAGCGGCCTCGAACAGGGAGGGATCGGCATCGGCTTCCTTTTCGTACTGCCCATCATCCTGCTGCTGGTTGCGATCCTTGTCTGGTGGCGGCGCGCCAGGCCCTGATGAAAAGGCGATTTCTGGCACTGGGCAGTGTGCTGATCGTGATCGGCGTACTGGCATTTTTCCTGTGGCAGCACGCCCATCGACCGGCCGCGGCGCCCTCGCCACTCTTTGCCGTCGCACCGGATAGCGTGACCGCTATCAGCGCGCACTGGGCCTCGGGTGCGCGTATCGTGCTCCGCCGGGGACCGCATGGCTGGTTTCTCGTTGCTCCCGTGCAGGCTCCTGCCGATGCAACCCGCGTCCATGCCTTTATCGACGCCCTGAACGAACCGGTGAGCCGGCGCTATACCGCAGCGGCCGTCCCGTTCACCAGTGCCGGCCTGGCCCCCGCGCAACTGCGCCTGCGCATCGGGGATCGCCTTGCCGAATTCGGCACCAGCAACCCGGCCACCGGACTGCGCTACGTGCGCCGCGGCACGTACGTCCTGGCAGTGGACGATACCCTCCTGCCCCGCCTTGCCGCCGGGCCGTGGCAATTCCTGTCGACCCGGCTGCTGCCGCCCGGCGCCGTCCCGCAAGACGTGCAACTGAACGACGAACCCGCACTCGACGAACCCCGCCTGCTGGCAGCCTGGGCACAGGCCCGGGCCACCAGCGTCGGCCCCGGCGATTACCCCCCTTCAAAACCGGTCGCGCAGGTCCGGGTGCACCTGGCGCGGTCCCCGCAACCCCTGGTCTTCAACGTCCTCTCCCGACACCCGCAATTGCGACTGGAACGCGCCAGCTCGAAACTGGTCTACAGGCTGCCCGCTACCGCGGCGAGCCAACTTCTACCCGCGTCCGTACATGCCCGAGCTGCCGGAAGTTGAAACCACGCGCCGCGCGCTGACCGGAACGCTGGAAGGCCGGCGCATCCAGCGTCTCGTCGTGCGCGAGCCGCGGCTGCGCCAACCCATCCCGTCCGGCCTGGCGAAACGGCTTGCCGGCGTCCGTATCGACTCGCTGCAACGACGCGCCAAGTACCTCGTGCTGCACACCGAAGGCGGCAGCGCCCTGATACACCTCGGCATGTCCGGCTCCCTGCGCATCACTGATCCCGCCGTCGCGCCAGAGCCGCACGATCACTACGACCTCGTCCTGGACAACGGCCGGTGCATACGCTACCGCGATCCGCGGCGCTTCGGCCTGCTGCTGTGGGCAGGCGCATGGCCCGAACGCCACCCGCTGCTGCGCGACATCGGTCCCGAACCGTTTTCCGAGCGCTTTACCGGCGAGCACCTCTACACCGCCAGCCGGGCGCGCAGCGGTCCCGTCAAATCCCTGCTGATGGATTCGCACGTCGTAGCCGGGGTCGGCAACATCTACGCCAGCGAGGCACTGTTCCGCGCCGCGATCCACCCCCACCGGCCGGCACGCCGGGTCGGGCCGGCACGCTATGACGCCCTGGCGGAGGCCGTCAGGGACGTGCTCGGCGAAGCCATCGAAGCCGGCGGCACCACCCTGCGCGATTTCTACTCCGGCACAGGCACTGCCGGCTATTTCCGCATCCGCCTGGATGCCTACGATCGCGAGGGGCTCCCCTGCCCGCGCTGCCAGACCCCGTTGAGGCGGCTGGTTATCGCCCAGCGGGCCACGTATTACTGTCCGCGCTGCCAGCGCTAAACTTCTGATAACAAAGCAAATATAAGAAAAAATGATCGATCCGACACTCCAAAGTGACGATTCTTGGCTATATTTGGGGTGCTTTGTCAAAATTCGTTGACAGGAGATCTTTCTATGAACAGTAATATCGCCAGTCCCAAGGCGCTCGGCTTCGGCGTGCTTGCCGTTGCCTTGTGGATGTTTTACCTGGCGCATGCCGGGCTGATCCATCCGATGGGGATCAACCCGGGCACGATGCAGATGGCAATGACGCTTGCCGCCCTGGGGCTGCTGATCGCCGGCATCATGGCCTTCCTGCGCCGTGAAGGCTGGCTCGCGTTTTTCTTCCTGTTATGGGCCGGCCTGGCCTGGGGCAGCACCCACGGGGGGCACGGCGGCATGCACGAGGGCGGCATGCTCTTCACCGCCTGGTTCACCATTGCCCTGACCCTGGTCAACCTCTACCTGTGGTTCGCCGTCATGAAGGACAAGAAACAGGGCGGCGCCGTCTCACTGATGGTACTGCTGCTGTGGTTGTCGTTGCTCGCGTTGGGCTTGCAGGGATTTTTTGGCGGCGCCGCGGTGCTGGAACGCATCGGCGGGATACTGGGCCTGATCAGCGCCCTGGTAGCGTTCTACATATCGGCCGGCTCGGTAACCCCCGACATGAACCTGCCCGGCATAGCCAATAACGAAAACGGCGGCTGATCCTTTCGTATGACGCCCCGCTCGCCGGCCGCACAGGCCGGCGAGCGGGGCTTTTTCATTTATGCCCGGGATCCGGGTGATCCTCAGCCCGTACCGCCGACCGTCAACCGATCGAGCTTCACCGTCGGCATGCCGACGCCGACCGGTACGCTCTGGCCTTCCTTGCCGCACACTCCGATGCCCTGGTCCAGTGCAAGATCGTTGCCTACCATCGAAACCTGGTTGAGCACATCGGGGCCGTTGCCGACCAGGGTGGCGCCGCGCACCGGGCGGGTCACCTTGCCGTTCTCGATCAGATAGGCCTCGCTCGCCGAAAACACGAACTTCCCGGAGGTGATGTCAACCTGCCCACCGCCGAAATTAACCGCATAGAGCCCGCGATCGACTGAAGCGATGATTTCCCCGGGTTCGTGCGGGCCGGCCAGCATGTAGGTGTTTGTCATGCGTGGCATGGGACGGTGCGCAAACGATTCGCGCCGGCCGCTTCCGGTGGATTCGGTACCCGCCAGGCGCGCGTTCTGCTGGTCGTAGAGAAACCCCTTGAGCACCCCGTTCTCGATGAGCACGTTGTGCCGGGTCGGCGTGCCTTCGTCGTCTACCGTGAGCGAACCCCGCCGCCCGGGCAGCGTGCCGTCGTCGACCACGGTGCACAGCGGGCTGGCTACCCGCTCCCCGACACGCCCCGCAAAGGCCGAGGTGCCCTTGCGGATGAAATCGCCTTCCAGTCCGTGCCCGACCGCTTCATGGAGCAACACGCCGGGCCAGCCCGGACCTAGCACCACGGGCATGGTGCCGGCCGGCGCGGCCTGGGCTTCCAGCGCGGTAAGGGCCTGGCGCGCCGCTTCCCGGGCAAAGCCGAGTGCGCGTTCGTCGCCGCCGAAGCCGTCGAAACCGAATCGTCCGCCGCCGCCGGCCATGCCGCTCTCGCGGCGCCCGTTGTGTTCGGCGATCACGCTCACGTTGATGCGCACCATGGGACGAACGTCGGCGGTCATCCCACCCTCGCTGGTCGCCACCAGCACCACCTCGTGGCGGGCGGCGAGGCTGGCCGAAACCTTGACGATGCGCGGGTCCTGACGCCGCGCCTCACGGTCGATCGCCTCCAGCAACGCCACCTTGGCGCGCGCATCGAGGCTTGCGATCGGGTCCAGCGGCTCGTACAGCCGCGCCGGCGCGCGTGCGTTCCAGGCCTGGATGCGGCCCGGTCCGCCCTGGTGGGCGATGGCGCGCGCCGCCTCGGACGCGGCGGTCAGTGCGGGCAGTTCCACTTCGTCGGAATAGGCAAAACCGGTCCGCTCGCCGGCACAGGCGCGGACCCCTACGCCACGGGTACTGTTGGCGCTCCCGGCGCGCACGATACTATCTTCCAGCGCCCAGCTTTCGGTGCGCGCGGCCTGGAAGTACAGATCGGCATAGTCCAGGCGCCGGGCCAGGAGATGGCCGAAGACCTGGTCGAGATCATGATCGTCCAGCCCGCCCGGCGCGAGCAGGGTCTCGCGGGCTATGCTCAGGCTGGAGGCGGTGTCCTGCGTGGGCGATGCATTGCTCATGGCGCCCATTGTACTGAGGAACCTCTGACCCGGTGACCCGGCTTCAATCGGAGCCGGGTCCCAGCCGGACGTGGTCGAGCACCGGGAAGCGTCGGCGCAATCGGTGCTGGGCGGCGCGGTCCAGCCCCGCCTCGGCCATGCCGGGGCGGCGTGCGAGCCGTGCCAGCGTCTCGCCCCAGGGATCCACGATCAGGCTGTGGCCGTAGGTCTCGCGCCGGTCCGGGTGCATGCCGCTTTGCGCCGCCGCAAGCACGAAGCACTGGTTCTCCACGGCCCGCGCGCGGACCAGTAGCGACCAGTGCGCACGGCCGGTGACGGCAGTGAAGGCGCTGGGCACGGCGAACAGCTCGCAACCGTGACGCAGAGCGAGGGCGCGGAAGAATTCGGGGAAACGCAGGTCATAGCAAACCGCGAGGCCCATCCGTCCGAGCGGTGTATCGAGCGCCACCAGACGCCGGCCCGGCATGAAATGCTCCGACTCGCGATAGCTCTCCCGGCGTCCGGGCAGATCGACGTCGAACAGATGCATCTTGTCGTAGCGCGCCACGCGGCGGCCGTGCGAATCATGGACCAGCACGGCGGCGGAAACTCGCTTGTCATCCGCGCGCACCGGGACCGTGCCGCCGACGATCCACAAGCCCAGCCGCTGCGCAGTGGCGGCCAGGAAATCCTGAATCGGCCCCGTGCCGTCGACTTCGGCCGCCCGTCTGCGATCCAGGCTCGAACCCGGCATGCAGGCAAAGTTCTCGGGCAGCACGGCCAAGGCCGCGCCCGCCGAGCACGCCCGCTGCAGGAGGTGACGGGCACGGCGCAGGTTCGAGGCCACCTCGGCGCCGGAATGCATCTGGATGACGGCGGCCGTCTCCACGACCTAGGAGCCAGTCGGCTTCAGGGGTTCCACCTGCAGCCGGATCCTGTCCGGTGGAAGGGCCCCGGTGCGGTCCACGATGCGCGCCGACGGTATCCCCAGGGCCACCAGCCATCCCTTCAGGTCAGCCGCCCAGAACAACCCGTCCTCGCCCCCGTTGTGAATCACCACCAGACGTGAGCCGGGCGCGGCATCAAATGCCTTCATCGCGGCGTGGAGCGGTGGAAGGTCCACGACCTGCTCCGCGCTCGTCACCCCGCTCCATTGCGCCCGGGTAAGCGTCCACTGCCGGCTCTCCTGTGCCCCGGCGGCGAAGGTGCAGGCCAGAACCAGCGTCGCGACAACCAACCGTTTCACGGGTTCGCCCCCCCCGCGGCAGCGGGCCTGGCGCGGCTGGCGGGTGCCGGACTCGGCGTATTCCCAACCGGTTTTACCACAGGATTGCTGAAGGGACCGGTGATCGAATAATTGAGCTGCGACGCCTGGGCAATGGCGCCGCCCAGAATCTTGGTCACGGCGAAAATGGCGGCGCCCACGCCCAGGCCGCCGACCAGGGCACCGATGATCGGCAACGACCCGGTGTAATTGGGCTCTATCCGGGCACGCTGGTTCAGGGTCTGGCTGTCCAGATCCATGTCGCCGGTCAACTTGATATCGGCCACCGAACTGTCTATGAACAAGCCCTGGGTCGAGGCGACGCCCTTGTCGATCGCGTAGTCGCCGTGAATGCGGCTGAAGGGAAATCCCTTGCCCGTGAGGTTGTTGAAATTGAACGTCAAGTAACGCGGTATGTTGGCCAGATTGAGTAACGTTAGCAGACGCCCCGCGCCGGGGCTGACCTTGGAAATCTGCCCGTCGCGCAGATCGATGCTCACCTTCCCCAGCAGCTGGTGGGTCAAACGCGCACCCTGTGACGCCTGCTCCGACCAGGCCAGGCCGGCGCTGGCGGCACCGTGGCCCGTAATCACCGGTCCCAGCCCGATCCCCTCGAGCAGGTCACCGAGGCTGTGTACATGGCTCAGGAACTTGAGCGACCCCTGCCCGTGGCCGGCCCGTCCCTCGGGCTTGATCCATACCAGGATGCCGTCGAAGTCGAGCGAACCGCCCCCCACCCGCAGCGGTTTGAATTCGATGCCCGAAGGCAGGCGGTTCACCCGCACCAGCACATTGTCGAAACTCGCCGCGCCCAGACCGATGTGGTCGGCATGCAAGACCAGGGGCGGGAAATCCTGAGGCCGCAGGCCGTTGCCGGTCGCCGCGGAGGACGACCCGGTGGACGCGGCAGCCGTGATCACGGTGGCACCGGCGGGCAGGGTCTGGACACCGGCGGCCCCGGTGGTGGCCGGGGGTCTGGCCAGGCCCGCCACGCTGGCGGCCCGGACCATGGTGGCGGGTGCCGGTGAGCTGGCGGTCGTCGGTGGCACGACCGGCTTTCTGGCCAGTGCAAAACGGGCATGCTTCACCTCGACCACGATCGGGTCTGCATTGTCGGGGTGGCGCGGTATATCCACCTTGCCCAGCAGATCTTCGCCTTTGAAATTCAGCAGCATGCGATCGCGGCCCAGCGCCCCCGTCACGGTCTGGTCGTGCAGCGTCTGCCCGAAGAGCTTCAATTCGCCGAAGTGCAGATCGAGACGCAAACCGTCCAGGCGGTTTTGAACATTGCCGCCGGCGGCGGAAAAATCGGCTTTGGATATCAACTTCAACCATGGGTCGAGCGTGAGCCGCGGCCACCTGCCGCTGAAGGCGAGCCCTTCCATCGGGCTTTCGCAGCCCGTGGATCCGAGCACCAGGCGCAGTCCGCTCACGTCCGGCACATTGGCATTCACATCGATGTCGGCGCACCCCGACAGCACGCTCCCGTAGCGCGCGGTGACAGCCATGCGCGGCCCGTGAACCTCGATGTGCGCCGTCAGCGGCACCGCCGCCGTCGCGGGTTTGCCGAGGGGCGCGGGCAACCGTATGGCGAGCCCCTTCAGGTTGGAATCGGCGTCGATGGTCGGCGGCGGGCCCTGCCGGTTCATGGACACGCTGAATGCAAGGCGCAGCGGCATATGCCCCGAGAAGTAGGCGCCTACGCCCGAGGGCAGGAAATTGGCCAGCAGGGTGGCCGGCAAGGCGCCCGCGAGCGTCGTTCGTACGGTATTGTCCGTACCCGAACGTCCCACTCGCAGCGTTACCGGCGAGCCGCCCAGGCGTCCCGTGAATGTGCCGCTCAGCGGCCCCCTGGCGTCGTAGGCCTCGCTGCCCTTAAGGTCTTTCAATGTAAACGGCAACCCGGTGAAATTCGCATCGACGCCGTTCATCGAGAGCTTGCCCGAGAGTGCGAAACGATTGGGGTGCATGATGGGGATATCCAGCGCCAGCCGGGTCCGCGTCGGGCCCCGGGCATGCACCCGGGCGAAGGCGCCACCCAATTGCTTCGAAATCGGACTGGTTCGCAAAAAGTTGAGGAAGTTATCGGCATCGCCTGCGACGTCGGCCTTGACGATCAGGTGCAGCTTGAAAAAACTCTGGATTGCGGCCGAGGCCTTCTCCACATGGGCGCCCGAGATATTGCCCTGTGTGATCGTGGCCTGCATGCCGGCATTTTCGAAACGTACCCGTCCACCCAGGTCCTTCAGCGGCGTCCATCCCCAGCCGGGACTCAGCGTGACGTCGGTATAACCGAAATCGACGCCGAAATATCCGCCGCCGTGCTCGTACGGGAAGGTGTCGACGGGACCGTCGAAGCTCAACGTGGCGCCGGTAATGCGCCCTCCGCTGAAGCTGCTCATGAGCCAGGTGTCGAGAGGCTTGGGGAGCAACCCGTGGGGCAGGTAACGGGTGCGGGCGGTTGTGACGTCGGTACCGTTGGCCCGGGCAACCAGGCGGACGTGCACCGGCCCTTCCCGCGGCACGTCGATCACCCCCTTGAGCGCCCCGGACAAGGCCGGACCGGCCAGATTCAGCCTCGGCAGGCCGAGACGCAACCCCTGGTCCGTGAGCGACACGAGAATATCCCCCCGCGCGTTGTCCAGGGCCACGGGATGGCCGAAGAGGTTCGGCAGCAACAAGGTCAGACCCGGGGCGTCGAGATGCGCCACGCCAACGCCACGGTGAATGTCGACGCTTCCACTGACGTGTTCCGCCCCGGGCGTATTCCTGACATGCGCAAGCGATACATCATGCAGCGTGCCGCTCATGTCGAAATCGGTTTTGCCCGGAGTCAGTGCAAAGCGCAGGTTCCGCACGCTGCCTCGGGGCTGCATCGCCACCAGCCGTCTGCCCAGCGCGGCCTGGGTAGTCGGGAGAAAGCCGACCAGCGACGGCACCACGTCGAGTTGCACGTTCCGGATGGCAAAGTGGAGGCGGCCCGACTTGTCACGCGCCGCACTCATCCGGCCCGGCTCCCAGGTCCGGCGTGAAAATGTCACCCGGGGCTCTCCCAGCGTGAGCTGCATGGCCTGCGCATCCGATTCGAACCGGAAGTCGCTGCCCAGGCGCGCTATGCGGCTGCCCCCGGCCGTAATATCGTCCCCCCGGAACTGCCCCTCCGCTGTCTTCAGCACCGCCCCCGAACCGGTCAACCGGCCCTGGGCCGCCACCGTGCCCGTCAGGCGCGGCGCCTGTGCGGGAACAAAACGATTCAACGGCCCGAGCCGCAGCCGGTCCAGCGAGAAACTGGCGCGCCAGTTCCAATGCGAGAGAGTGTTATCGGGCGTGTGCACTTCACCCCGCAATTGCAGCTTGCCTCTGCCCAACTGCGCCGGGAGCAACGCAGCGAAGTGCAGGCGGTGCGTCAGGCCAAGCCCTATGTCGAGCTGGATGTTTTGCACCGTCCATACCGCGTGATCCGTGCCCGCCAGCTCGATGCGCACGCGGCCATCATCCACGGAAACGGCGTCGCCAAGCATGTACTTCAACGGCGAAGGCCCCGCGCTCTGCCGGAATTTAAGCCCCGGCACCACGAGGCTCCCATCCGGTAACTGCTTCAGCAGCAATTGCGGTTTGAGCAGTCGAAAAGCCGTGGGACGTGCATTGATGCCGTGAAAGATAGCCCAGGGGGAAAAATCGAGCCGCAAGGCGCCGGCCGCGATCACCACCTGCCCGCTCTCCGGGTCACGCACGGTCACGTCGCGCACCAGCAGCGCGGGCCCCAGGCCGCGCCAGACGAGAGAAATCCGCCCGAGCGCGACCTTCGCGCCCAATTGGGTCACCACCATCTGCTCGATCTCGTCGTGATAGCGCGGCATCATGTTCGCCGCCACGCGAAACAGGCCGACCAGCACCGCCGCCAGGATGATGACGGCCGCTACCATCCCCAACGACCACTTCAATGGCCGCCGATGCGGACCGTGGGTACCGAGCCTAGAGCGGAATGACATCGAATTGTCCGGAACGATACTGGGTTTCCACCTGCAGGCGCACCTTGCGCCCGAGCGTGGCCGAAAGCTCGGCAAGGTTGGTCGATTCCTCGTCGAGCAACAGGTCGATCACCGGTGCTGGCGCCAACACCAGGTACTCGTTGACGCGGTACTGGCCGTTGAGGCGGATAAGTTCGCGGTACAGGTTGAAGCACACGCTTTCCGGGGTTTTCACCGCGCCACGGCCCTCGCAATGGGGACAAGGCTGCATCATCACATGTTCGAGGCTTTCGCGGTTGCGCTTGCGCGTCATCTGCACCAGCCCCAACGATGTTACCTCGCTCACCACGCATCGAGCATGGTCCGAAGCCAGTTCGCGCTTGAGTGTTTCCAGCACCAGCTGGCGATGCTCGGGACGGCTCAGGTCGATGAAATCGATGATGATGATGCCGCCCAGGTTACGCAGGCGCAGTTGGCGGGCAATCACCTGCGCAGCCTCGAGATTGGTCTTTAGAAACGCTTCGTTGGAATTGCGTGTGCCGATGTAGGCGCCGGTGTTTACATCGACGGTGGTCATGGCCTCGGTCTGGTCGAAGACCAGATAGCCGCCCGATTTCAGGTTCACCCGTCGTTCCAGCGCACGTTCGATCTCGTCCTGTACGCCATACAAATCGAAAATCGGCCGTTCGCCGTCATAGAGAGCGATACGCTCGGCGAAACCGGGCAGGAACTGGGTGGCGAAATGGCGCATGCGCTCGCACACCTCGGGCGAATCGACGCGCAGTTGCGCTACCTGTTCATCGAGCAAGTCGCGCATGATGCGGAGGGGCAGCGGCAGATCTTCATGCACCAGCCCGGGGCAGGACGCCTCGCGCGCCTCTGTCTCGAGCACTGCCCACAAACGGGACAGGTAAAGCATGTCGGCACGCAGCGCGTCACGCTCTGCGCCTTCGCCCGCCGTGCGCACGATGTAACCGCCACCGCCGCCTTCGGGCCGCACCAGTTCGACCAGTTTGCGCATGCGTTCGCGCTCGGTCTCGTCCTCTATGCGCGCCGACACGCCCACGCCCGTGCCGCCGGGAACATAGACCATATAACGCGAGGGAATGCTGATGCGGGTGGTGACACGGGCGCCCTTGGTGCCAAGCGGGTCCTTGAGTACCTGCACCAGCACCGTCTCGCCTTCTCTCAGCAGGGCCTGGATTGCGGGTATCCCGTCGCCGTTGGTGCCGGCTTCGACATACGGCAGCTTGGCGATGTCGCCGGCGTGCAGAAACGCATTACGCTCGCCGCCGATGTCGATAAAGGCGGCCTCCATGCCGGGAAGCACCCGGGCCACCCGGCCCTTGTAGATGTTGCCCACGATGCCGAGCCGGCGGGGCAGTTCGATGTAGAGCTCCTGGGTAAGCCCGTGTTCGACGACCGCGACCCGCGTCTCGTAGGGCATGGCATTGACCAGTATCTCGGTGCTCATGCGCCGGCCCTCGCCCGATGCAACAGTGACTCGACGGCGGCAAGCGGCAACCCCACCACATTGGTATAGCTGCCCGACAGCCGCGAAACGAAAGCGGCGGCTCCGCCCTGCACCGCATAGGCGCCGGCGGCGTCCAGGGGTTCGGGCCTGTTCGCATAGAGCGCGATCTCTTCGGCGTCGAGCGTCCTGAACCACAGGCGTGTCACCACGAGTGCCTGCGCGACCTCTTCACCCTCCACCAGGGCCAGGGCGGTCACCACCCGGTGCTCACGACCCGACAGGGCAGCCAGCCGCCGCCGGGCCTGCTCCGCGTCGGCCGGTTTGTCCAGGATGGTCTCCTCCCGGGCCACCACCGTATCAGCGCCCAGCACGCGGCACCCGGGATGCGATTCGTTCACGGCGCGGGCCTTGGCCAGCGCCAGTCGCGTCGCGAGTGCTTCCGCGCTTTCACCCGGCTGCGGCGATTCGTCGATGGCGGCCGGACGCACCTCGAAATCGATACCCAGCCGCGACAGCAATTCATGCCGACGCGTGGATGCCGAGGCCAGGATCAACGGTTTCACAACCTTAGTGTACGGGAAGCCCTGAATTGATCAGGGATTCCCGCAGGCCATGGAGGGCCCTCAGCTGATCACGCATGTAAGTGCTTGATCCGGCGTGAGCAAAGTCCGGGGGTGTATTGGACTTTTCGGTTCACGCCCGGTGATAGGGGTGCCCGGCGTTGACGCTCCAGGCACGGTACAGCTGCTCGACCACCACCACCCGCACCAGCGCGTGGGGAAGCGTCAGCGGCGATAGCGACCAGCTGACTTCGGCACGTTGCAGGCAGGCATCGGCCAGCCCGTCCGCGCCCCCGACCAGCAGGGCCACGTCACGGCCGTCCAGCTCCCATTCATTCAACCGCCGGGCCAGCTCCAGGGTGGACCACTGCTCTCCGTGTTCGTCGAGCGTAACGATCCGGTCGCGCGGGCCGCACGCGGCCAGCAGGCGCCGCCCCTCGTCGTCGCGGGCCCGGGCCACGTCCCCCCCGTGACCACGGGAAGGCGGGATCAGGCGCGTCTCCACACCGAGCGCACCCGGCAGGCGCTTGAGATATTCGGCACAGGCGTCCTCGGCCCAGCGGGGCGGGCGCCTGCCAACCGCGAGCAAGCGGATGCGCATGGCAGGACCCTATCCCTGGGTACCGCGTGAGTCGCGTTGCTGCTCCGGCGCCGGGCAGTCAAGGCGCAAGGCACAGCGCTTGGTCATGCCAGGGGCAAGACTTGCAACGCAGGCGGCTCGACGGTGGGACGCAACCCGAAGGGGCGGGACGGATTGCGCCCCGGACTTTGTCGCTCGTCGCTTATTTGGGATAACCAAACCACAGCCCTCGCTTCGCACCCGGGACGAAATCCGTGCCGGCACGGCCGCGGGGAATCCCGGGACAGGATCCAATCAAGCGGTTGTGTCGGTGAGCGCGGACCCTGCCGGACCCACCGACCACAGACGTTCAAGATCGTAGAAGGCCCGTGTGGCGGGACGCATCAGATGCACCACGCAATCGGCCAGGTCGATGAGCACCCACTCCGAATCGCCGCGATCGCCCTCCACGCCCAGCGGGCGCACCCCGTGTGTCCGGGCGCATTCGATGGTGGCCTCCCTGAGGGTGGCGAGATGACGGTCCGAATTGCCGCTGGCCACCAGCAGGTAATCGGTGAGCGGCGTCTTGCCGCGCACGTCGATGACCACGACGTCCACCGCCTTGACTTCTTCCAGGGCGGCCACCAGGGCATCGCAGAGCGCGCCGCCCGGATCGGCGGCCGTCTCAACCTTGCCGGTAGCAGCCGGTTTTTTCGATGTACTCACGCACAACCTCCGGAACCAGAAAATGAATATCGCCGCCCGTGCTCGCCGTCGAGCGCAAGGCGGTCGCGGAAATTTCGAGCTGGGTGACCGCGACCAGCACGATGCGCCCGGTCTCGGCCGCATTCAACTCGCCGGGCTCCGCCACCAGCCGGCCACGCGTCAACTCGTCGAGTCCCGTGCCGTCTTCCAGAGACCAGCCGGGACGGTGGGCCACGGCGATATGCGCAAGCTCCAGCAATGCGCGCCAGCCGTGCCATCCCGGCAAGCCGAGAAAGGCATCGGTACCGAGCAGCAACACGAGTCGCTCATCAGGCATTTCGCGCCGCAACGCTGCCAGCGTGTCAAGCGTATAGGACGGCCCTTCGCGGTGCAGCTCCCGGCGATCGAGCGTGAAACCCTCGACTCCGGCAATGGCCCGCTCGACCATCTCGGCCCGCGCTTCGGGGCTGGCTACCGGCGCCGTGCGATGGGGCGGCTGGCGGCATGGCACGAAGCGCACCTCGTCGAGGGCGAGCGCCTGCTTGAGTTCCAGCGCCGGACGCAGGTGGCCATGGTGGACGGGATCGAATGTGCCCCCAAACACACCCACTCCGCTCATGCGGCGCTCCTCGCACGTGCCCCGGCCATCGCAAACAGCAACCTCTCCAGGCGCTGCCAGGGATCCCCCGAGGCGCGCCCCTTGATCACCCGGTCGATATTGGCGGCTTCCACCACCAGCGCCTGCCAGCCGCGCACCCGGCGGCGACGCAACGCCGCCGTCACCCGCTGCGTGCGTGCCTGCGGCCAGATCCGCGGTGCCGTGGCGCCGTGTTCGCGTGCCCAGGCCAGGCCGGCGAGCAGGCGCAGATCCCTGGCCAGCACCCACAGCACCTGCGGCGGGGCCGTCCCGGTTTCGCGCAGGCGCACCAGGATGCGCAGCGCCGTCTCCGCGTCCCCGTCCAGTGCGGAATCAGCCAGGTCGAACAAACCGTAACGGGCTTCGTCGACGGCGGCCTCGCGAACCGTATCCAGCGTAACCGCACCCTTCATTCCGATCAGCGTGAGGCGCTCCACCGCCTGGGCCGCCGCCAACAGGTTGCCCTGGGCGCTGTCGGCGATGAGTGCGACGCCCGCTTCCGGCACGTCCAGTCCGCGTGCCTTCAAGCGCAGCTTGATCCAGCGCACCAGCTCGTTCGCCGACAACGGCCGGCACTCCACGACAACGGCCACGTCGGCCAGCTTGCGTACGCCCGCGGACTTGAAAATCCGGTAATCGGCACCCAGCACCACGACGAGCAGCAACGTGTCGGGCGGCGGATCGGCGGCAAATTCGTTAATAGCCGCCAGTCCCGCGGCATCGATTCTGCCGTTGGTGATCTTGACTTCGATCAGGCGCTTGTTGCCGAACAGCGACCCGCCGCTGGCCGCCTCGGCGTGCAGGTCGTCCCAGCTGAAACCCGGCTCCACGAACAGCAGTGCGCGTTCGTCGTAATCCTGTGCGCGGGCAGTCTCGCGCACGGCATCGGCCGCCTCCTGGGCGGCGTAGGCTTCTTCGCCGAGAACTACGTAAAGCGGCTTGAGCCCGGCGTCCAGCGCCTTTGCCAGCCCGAGAGCATTGAGTTTCAAAAGCCCTGCTGCAGAGATATCAGCATGCGTTCATGATAGTCGATCGCGCGCAAAACACCAGTCTCTCCGTACCCGCTTTATTGTCCGGAGTCCGCTTGCGCGCAGTCGCCCGTACGCTGCGCCTGTATCGTGGTGTGCCCCTCGACATCCTGCCCACCGATAGTACCGGTCGTTGTAATGTCGCCGTGATAGGCGGTCCGGGAATCGATCGTCATTTTCCCGTTTACGGTCAGGTTGCCGCCACCCACCTGGCACTTCTGCGTAAAAGTCAGTACGTTGCCCGAGTAGTCCATGTTTTTCATGCTGCACTGCTTGTCGGAGTTGGTGAACCAGTCCCTGCTTTTATCCAGGTCCTTCTGCGTGATGCATTTCTTGTTCGACACCGTCCTGGAGGGGATATTCGTTTCCCCGAGCTGCATTTTGGCCGTGACCGAGTAGGCCCATTCGCCCGCATCGATGACATGCGACAAATCCGGTGCTTTCGCGGCATGCACGGCAACCGGCACGGCAGCCAGTGCCAACGCCAATCCTATCGTATGCAATTTCATCGGTTTTTCCTCGTGTCAAAAAACGCCCGCGCTTGTCCAACACGGATGCTGGAAATACTACCTCTCCGATGCGAGCGGCACAAGCCGCGGGAGCCCGGCCTAACCCAGCCAGAAGTTTTCGGCGGCGCAAAGAAGCCTCCGGGGCCCGACAGCCGGCTGTAACCCCGGTGAGCGAGTGGGGATTGGCTACAGTGGATTTCAGCTGCCCGCGCGGACTTCGAGCCAGAAGGTTACCGGTCCGTCATTGACCAGCGATACCTGCATGTGAGCCCCGAAACGGCCGGCGTGCGCCCGTGGATACCTCCCACGCGCCTGCGCGAGAAGATGATCGAACAGCACCTCTCCCCGATCCGGCGGTGCGGCGCGGCCCAGGCTCGGGCGGGTGCCTTTGCGGGTGTCGGCGGCCAGCGTGAACTGCGGCACCAGCAGCAGCTCGCCGCCCGCCTCCATGACGGTGCGGTTGAGCCGGCCGGCCTCGTCCCCGAACACCCGGTAGGTCAGGAGCCGCTCGGCGAGGCGCTCTGCCTCGGGCTCGGAATCCCCCCGTTCCACGCAGACGAAAACCAGCAATCCGGCGTCAATCCGGGCAATCGTTTCGCCTGCCACCGCCACGGCGGCCTCGCTTACACGTTGCAACAGTCCAATCATTTCATTCGTTTTAACCGGGTTCAGGACATTTGTATGGAAAATCCTACAGACTTCCGCAGAAACTTGTGCCAACCTGTATTCGAGGGTTGCGGGAGGCGCCCGATCCGCTGGATCGGCCCGCCGATGCGAAGCCTGGCTTCGAGGATCGCAACCCCCTCCGAGGGGCTTGGCCCCGGCTTCGGCCGGGGCCGTTTTTTTGCCCACGCCGAAGCCTGCGGCGAAATTACAATTCCAGCATCATTTCGCGTTCTTCCGGCGACGGCTGGAAACCGCGAGTACCGTAGTGCTCGAAAATCAGGTCCACCACTTCGGCCGGTTCGTCGGCCACCTTCACCAGGTCCAAGTCCCCGGCCGCTATGGTCTCCGCCCCGAGCAATTGCTCGCGGAACCAATCAAGCAGCCCCGCCCAGAAGGTGGCGCCCATCAGGATGATCGGGATATGACGGCTCTTGCCGGTCTGGACCAGCGTCAGTATTTCGAAAAACTCGTCCATGGTGCCGAATCCGCCGGGCAGGATGATGTAGGCGGAGGCGTATTTGACGAACATCACCTTGCGCGCGAAGAAGTGGCGGAACGTCAGGCTGATGTCCTGGTAGCGGTTGCTCTTCTGCTCGTGCGGCAACTGGATGTTGAGCCCGACCGAAGGCGACTTGCCGCGATAGGCGCCCTTGTTGGCGGCCTCCATCAACCCGCCGCCGCCACCGGTCACCACGGAAAAACCGGCACGAGACAACTCGAAGCCCAGGTCTTCGCCCATCCTGTAATAAGGGTGGTCGGAGCCGATGCGCGCGGAACCGAAAATGGATACCGAGGGACGAATTTGCGCCAGGCGTTCGTAGCCCTCCACGAATTCGGCCATGATCTGGAAAATCTTCCAGGACTCGCGCGACAACAGGCTGTCCTTCACCGGTTCCTCTCGGGAATACGCACCGGGGAGTTCAAAAGAACCGCTCACGACGATTGCTTTTCCAGACGCCTGAGAAAAACTTTCATTTCGCGCTCGGCCTGGCGGTCGCCGCGTTGTGCCGCCACGTCGATGCCGCGCTTCCAGGCGGCACCCGCCTCGCGCGGTCGACCGGCATTGAGCAGTGCCCGGCCGTAGAGCTTCCAGGCCGCCGAGTAATTGACATTGAGCTCGACCGCCCGTTCCAGGTTGGTTATGGCATCGGCCGTATTGCCGCGCGCCAGGCACGCCTGAGCGAGCGACACCCGAAGGGGCGCGGCATCCTTGCCCTCGGCCAGCAATGCCTGCAATTTCTCTTCTACGCTCATGCCACCATCATACGGGATGCGTGCGGCGCAGAAAACGCAAGGCGAGCAGGACGCCGGCTACGCTCAACCCGGCAATCAGTCCCACCCAGACACCGGCCGGACCGATTCCGAGTTTGAACCCGAAGGCCCAGGCCAGAGGCAGTCCGGTACCCCAATAGGCCAGCACCGTGATCAACATAGGCAGGCGAACATCCTTCAGCCCGCGCAGGGCGCCCGCGCTCGCCACCTGAAGCCCGTCGGAAAGCTGGAACGCGGCGGCCAGCACCAGCAACAGGGACGCCAGATCGATAACCGCCTCGTTGCCGGAAAACAGATGCGCGATCGGCCGGCGGAGCAACAGGATCAGCACGGCCGCCAGCAATTCGAACGCGAGCGACAGCGCGATCCCCACCCCGCCGGCGCGGCGGGCTTCGGCGGGTCGGCCGGCGCCGGTGGCCTGCCCCACTACCACGGCGATGCCGGTCGCGAGCCCCATCGGGAACATGAATGAAAAGGAAGATACCGCGACCGCAATCTGGTGCGCTGCCGCGGTGACCGCGCCGAACGACGCCATGAGCAGTGCCACGGCACCGAACAGGCTCACTTCGGCGAACAGCATCACGCCGATCGGCATGCCGAGACGCACCAGCTCCGAGAGTGGCTCCAGACGCGGCGGATCGAAGCGGGCAAACAACTCCAGGGCAAGATAGCGCCGGCGTGCCAGGCGGACATATCCCAGCATGACGGCGAACTGCACCCACATCGCCACGGCGGTTGCGTAACCGCAGCCTACCGCGCCCATGCCCTTCAGGCCCAACCCGCCGTACATGAACCAGTAATCGAGCGGAATATTGAGCAGGAACGCGGCCAACGCGACATAAAGCATGGGCCGGGTGTGGCCGATGCCCTCGCTCGCAAAGCGAATCACCAGGTACAAATAAATCGCCGGCAAGCCCCACGACAGGGCCACCACATAGGCGCCTGCCTCCCGGACTAAACCACCGGCAATGCCCGCGGCATCGAAGACCGGCGCCAGGAAGTGGAAGCCCGTCATGAGCAGGGCCACCAGGCCCAGCGACAACCAGGCGCCCTGGCGGGCGAGAGGACCGATCTCATGCGTGCGTCCCGCACCGTGGAGCTGGGCGCTGGCGGGGCTGATGCCCGCCAGCACACCCAGGGCCAGGAGGAAAAACGGGATAAACACGCTGGCCCCCACCGAAATCGCGGCCAGGTCGTGGGCCGACAGGCGGCCGGCCATGACCGTATCGGTCAACTGCATGCCGGTGGTCAGCAGATTGTTGGCGATCAACGGCAGGGCAATCGCCACCATCCGCGCAACGAGTGTACGGCGGGACTCGATAGGCGGGTGGAATCCGGGAGTGGCGGTCATGGCGGGCGGATTGCGGACAGGGCCATGATGATAACCACTTGCCGCGAAGGGGGAACTAGACTTTATAATGAGTCCAACTCGCATGGGAGCACGCCATGGGCACCCAAGCGCTCGCCACCAGACTTCAGGACGCCGGCATCGGCCCCACGCCGCAGCGGTTGCGTATTGCCGAGGTGCTGCTCGGTGCGCCCCGCCACCTCTCCGCCGAACAGGTACTGGCCGGGGTCAACCGCGAAGGCCCGTTCGTTTCCAAGGCCACCGTGTACAACACGCTGCGCACTTTCACCGAATGCGGCCTGCTGCGCGAAGTGGTGGTGGACCCGAACCGTATTTTCTACGATTCCAGCGTGGAGCCCCATCACCACTTCTACAATCCCGTCACCGGCGAACTCATCGACATCCCCGCCGAGTCCATCACCGTAAGCGGCCTACCGCCCACGCCCGAGGGGACGGAAGCGGACGAAGTCGAAGTGATCGTGCGATTGCGCGAGAGGATCCCGGCCTGAGCGCGGCCGAAGCGCTTCCCGCCATGCCGCGACCTGTTAAAATTCGCATCCCGTGCCGGAATAGCTCAGTTGGTAGAGCAACGCATTCGTAATGCGTGGGTCGGGGGTTCGACTCCCTCTTCCGGCACCACCTCAAAACCGGATCGACGAGCCGCCGGCCGTTCGCGACGCCACACCCCCGGATGATGCGAAGATAAGGCACGCACACGCCGCCCGATCGCGTCAGCACCGTGCGCGCCGCCAGACCGGAGATCAACGAATGAGCGACAAGGTCACGATTCCCACGAAGGACTTTCGCGTTGAGGAGGGCCGGAGCGTCGATCTCGACCAATGGCCGACCCGGGTCGATCCTGTCTATACCTCCCAAAAGCAGTACAAGCAGATACTCGAGGATCACGTCGCCGGACTCAGCGCGCAGCAGCAATTGCTGTATGCCTCCAACCGGTATGCGGTGCTGCTGGTTTTCCAGGCCATGGACGCGGCAGGGAAGGACGGCGCCATCCGTCACGTGATGTCCGGCGTCAACCCGCAGGGCTGCCAGGTGTTCAGCTTCAAGCATCCCAGCGCGACGGAACTCGAGCACGATTTCCTGTGGCGCTGCACGCGCGACCTGCCCGAGCGCGGGCGCATTGGCATCTTCAACCGTTCCTACTATGAAGAAGTCCTGATCGCCCGCGTGCATCCCGAGATCCTGCACAACGAGGGTCTGCCCGATCTCCCGGCCGACGGCGACCGGATCTGGCTCGATCGCTACCGTTCGATCCGCGGCCTGGAGCAACACCTGCATGCCAACGGCACGCGCATCGTCAAGTTCTTCCTGCATCTGTCGAACGACGAACAGCGCAAGCGCTTCCTGGACCGCATCGACGATCCGGACAAGAACTGGAAATTCAGCACGGCCGACATCACCGAACGCGGCTTCTGGCCGCAATACATGGAGGCCTATGCCGATTGCCTTTCCGCCACCAGCACGAGCGATTCCCCCTGGTACGTGGTGCCTGCCGACGACAAGGAAAACGCCCGGTTGATCATCTCGCGGATCGTGCTCGACACCCTCACGAGCCTGAAGATGTCCTACCCGGAAACCAGCGAAGCGAAGCACAAGGAACTACTCTCGATCCGCGATCAACTCACGAGGCAGTAGAAAAAGGATTGTCGTGGCCGCAGATCACCCGCGGATAAAAGGACGTTTCGCGCCGACGCCGAGCGGGCCGCTGCATTTCGGTTCGCTGGTGGCGGCGCTGGCGAGTTGTCTTGATGCGCGTTCGCGTGGCGGGCAGTGGTTGCTGCGCATCGATGACCTGGATCGGGAAAGGGAAGCCGGCGGTGCGCGCGAGGCCATCCTCCATGACCTGGAGGCGCTCGGTTTCGAGTGGGACGGGCCGGTGCATGCGCAGCAGGGCCGCGGCGGCCGTTATCGACAGGCCGTTGATGAGCTGCTTGCAGCCAGGGAGGCATTCCCGTGCGCCTGCTCGCGCCGTGAAATCAACGAGCAGACGGAGGCCGGCGAGAGCGGCGCGATTTATCCGGGCACCTGTCGAGAAGGGCTGCCGCCCGGGCGCGAGACACGCAGCATTCGTCTGCGCGTGCCGGACGATGTCGTTCGTTTCACGGACGAATGGGCCGGGCCGGTGGAGCAGCACATGGCACGCGAAGTCGGCGATTTCGTCCTGTGGCGGGTCGAGGACATCGCTTCCTATCACCTGGCAACCGTACTCGATGATGTCGACGCCGGCATCACCCGCATCGTGCGCGGCGCCGATCTGCTCGACTCCACGCCGCGCCAGATACTCCTGCAACGCCTGCTCGGCCTGCCCACACCGGACTACGCCCACTTCCCATTGGTTCGTACGGACGACGGACGCAAGCTCGGCAAACAGACTCATGCACCCCGTATCGACACCAGTCGGCCGGCGCGAACGCTGCTGGCCGCGCTCGATTTCCTGCACCAGTCGCCGCCTCCGGAACTGGCTTCGGCAACGATGGATGACGTCTGGACCTGGGCCCTGTCACACTGGTGCCCGGCCGCCGTGAGTGGCGGCACATGAACGACGCGGCCCCCCCCGCGCACGGGCGAATCCTGGCCTCCGGTTTCCGGCCGGCGCCGGGACTGGCCGGCCCGCACCGCCAGACACTGGCGGGCGGCGCGTGGCCGGTATTGAAGGGGCCGCGGATTCACCGCGAGCGATGGGAATTGCCGGACGGCGACTTCACCGACATCGACTGGGTAAGCGCTTCCGCCGACAACGCGTCCTGGGCGCTGGTGCTCCCGGGGATTCTCGGCAATATCCGTTCCCCCTACGTCTGCCACTTGCTCGGGCGTTTGTCCCGCGCCGGCTACCGCGCGGGAATGCTCAACCACCGCGGACTCTCCGGCATGCCGAACCGGCTCGCCCCGGCATACCATGCCGGCTTCACCCGGGACCTCGACCAGGTCGCACGCCGCCTGGCGGAAAATGACGGTCCCGGCATCGTCATCGGCTTCTCCATGGGCGGCAGCGTGGTGCTCAAGTGGCTTGGAGAAAACGCCTCGAATACGCCCGTAACCGCTGCGACCGCCGTCTCCGTTCCCTTCCAGTTGGCTCCGGCGGCGGATTCGCTGCATACCGGTGGCGCCGGGTTCTACGGCGGCTACCTGCTGCGCGGCCTGCGTCGTCAGACGGCGCGTAAATTCTCGACAATCGCGACCCCCTTCCCGATGCCGCCGTCAAAAGACATACGCACCCTGCGCGATTTCGACGATCGCATCACCGCCCCGCTGCATGGCTTCGCCGGCGCCGACGATTACTACGCCCGATCGAGCAGCCTGCCCTGGCTGCGCCGCATCGCGGTTCCGACGTTGATCGTCAACGCCGTCGACGATCCCCTCGTGCCGCGCGAGAGCCTGCCCGGACCCGCCGACCTTTCACCCTCTGTAACGCTGGAACTGGCCGACCGTGGCGGCCATGTCGGGTTCCTCGGCCGTGGCCGCTACGGGTGTCCGCGTTTTTGGCTGGACGACAGGCTCCTCGCGTTTCTGCGCGGCACATGACGGTCCCGGTGAAGGAACCCTTCAGCCGTCGTCAATCACGACCCGCTTGAGACGGCCGGAAGCGCCCCTCTTGATGATGACCGACCTTTTGCTGCAGCCGAAATGCTTCGCGAGCAACGTCACCAATTCCGCGTTGGCCTTGCCGTCCACCGGCGGCGACTTGAGCCGCGCCAGCCACAGACCGTCGGCATCGGGGCCTTCAAGCGCGCTGACCCGGGCGTTGGGGCTGGCCTTCACCCGGATCGTTTTCACGTCGCCCCCGATCGCTTCAACTTTTCCCGGAATTCGGGAATTGCCGGGCGAGATCCTCCCAACTTGGGCCGAACGTCTTGTCCGGCAGGTTGCCCGACAGCAGCCAGTCGTGCAGCGGATTCATCACCCGGTCCACATCAGCCGGATCCATCACGAAGGACAGGCCGTCCACGCCGGAAGCCTGGCTGACCATGTGGATATTGCTGCTCGATACGCCGCCCAGTCCGGCCGCAAGCTGGTCTATTACCGTGTTGATCTGTGAACCGACGAGGCTGACCGAGCCCGCGTTCTGACTGAAATCCAGTTCGCCGAATTCTGCCAGGTCGCGGCGCAGGTTTTCCTCCTCGATCGGCCCGATCGGCGTCACGGCCGGATCCATGGTGAGCGTCACGTGCTGGGGCGAGTTGGCGATCAGGTCGATCGACAACCCGTGGCGCTTGAACACCGTGGTCACTTCGGACAGCAGGCCGGCAATGTGCCAGTTGCCCGGGCAATACAGGCGTATCAGGTAGAGCCGGTGCCGGGTCGCGAGCGCCTTCACCTGGGGCTGCTCGTAATTAGCTTCGTTGGAAATCACGGTGCCTTCCATGTGCGGCGCCAGCGTACAGCGGATGTGCAATGGAATCCCCGCCTCCGACACCGGGCGGATGCAGCGCGGATGCAGCACGCGCGCGCCCATGGCAACCATGACCTGCGCTTCCTCGTAACTGATCAGGCGCAGCAGGCGGGCATCGTGGCGGTCCTTGGGATTGGCAGTGAAGACGCCGGGCACGTCGGTCCATATCTCGAGGCGTTCGGCCTGGAGCTGGGCCGCGAAATAGGCGCCCGAGGTATCGGACCCGCCGCGTCCGAGCAGCACCGTGCGGCCGTATTCGTCGCGGGCGATGAACCCCTGGGTAATCACTACGGGCGAACCCGCCTGCTCAAGGTCCCGCATCAATTCCTGGTTGGGCTCGATGCTGCATACCGCGGAGAGATAGCGCCGGCTCTGGGTGGCCTCGATCGGCGTCGGCAACGGCGTCAGCAGATCCCGCGCATCGCGCCAGGCAGCCTGGAAGTCCTGTTTTTCCAGCCAGGTATGGCCGATAGTGGTCGATAACAACTCGCCGTGCGACATGATGCGGGCGCGCAGTTCGTCGGTCAACAGCCCGATCAGCTCGATCCCGCGCACCAGTTGTTCGAGTGATTCGAGCCAGCGTTCCACGACATCGTGCGCAAGCGACATTTCCTCGCACATGGCGTAGTGACGTTCGCGCAGCGCCGCAATCGATTCGTCCACCGGATCGCCGCGTTCGATGTTTGCAATGAGCGCTTCCAGGCTGTTCGATACGCCGGAAAGTGCCGAACACACGACGAGCACCCGGTAACCGGACTCACGCCGTTCGCGGATCACTTGTGCAATGGTTTTCCAGCGCTCGAGCGACGCCACGCTCGTGCCGCCGAACTTCAATACGATCCAGTTTTCGCTAGCGATGGCAAGCCTCCAGAATCAGGCGGGTTCATGACCGAACGAATCAGAATGCCGGTAATGCGTGCGGATTATTCAGCAAGACGCGTTTTATGCGGTTTCTGATGCCTTTTTATGCTAACGCATTAACTATCGACACGGTTGCGGCCCCGTCCTGTATATCGGCAATACGGCCTTTGCTATGCTGACGATCACGCTTTCCACGAGCAATGCCGAGGCCTCCCCATGATCGAACATGACGACATCGCACCGGGTGTCAGCCTGCTCACGCTGAACAGGGCTCCTGCCAATGCGCTTTCGCCGGACCTGCTGGCAGCACTCGACAACGCGCTTGCCGATGCCGCCCGGGACGATACCCGCGCGGTAGTGATCGCGGGCCGGCCGGGCCTGTTTTCGGCCGGCCTGGATGTGCCGTTGCTGCTCACCCTCGACCCGGCCGCGATGCGCGCCTTCTGGGAGACCTTCTTCGGCGTGTTGCGTACCCTGGCGCTGAGTCCCGTTCCGGTCGGAGTGGCGATTACCGGGCACTCCCCGGCCGGGGGCACGGTGCTGTCGCTGTTTGCCGATTACCGCATTGCGGCGGCCGGCGATTTCAAGCTCGGCCTGAACGAGGTCGAGGTCGGCCTGCCGATGCCGCCGATGGTGTTTTCCGCCTTCCGCCGTTTGATCGGCCCACGGGCGGCGGAACAGTATGCCGTCGACGGACGCCTGATCTCCCCCGACGAGGCGCTGGCCTGCGGCCTGGTGGATGCGGTGGTGCCCGCCGAAGCAGTCGTCGAGCGGGCCGTTGATCGAGCGAAAATGCTGGCCTCCCTCCCGCGCTCCGCCCTGGCTGCCACCCGCACGCTGGCCCGGGCCGATCTGGCCGCCATGTTCGAGCGACTTGACGCCGATCTCTACGAGCAGATGAACGCCGTCTGGTTCGGCGACGAGACCCAGGCCGCGATGCGCGCCCTGGTCGCCCGTCTGGCCGAGCGCAAGAAGGCCCGCTCTTGACAGCGCTCTTCGTCTTCAGCCGGGTGGACGGGGTGTTGCCGCGTCCCCGGCACGCCAGCACCAATGCCATGGCTCGTACTGATAGCCCTGCCTGTTGCCGCGTGGGTAGGAAAGCGTAAAGCCATACTCCGGCGCATGCCGTTCGAGCCATTGGAATGCCGGAGTCCTGTCAAACACCGGTTCCAGCGACAAGCACTCCGGCGTGACAATATCCACTGCCCGCCCCGTGTGATGTTCACTGTAGCCGGGAGGTGCAGACACGCGCAGGAGATCTTCGATCCGCTGGCCCCGACCAAGCTTGGCCCGAATGATTTCAACCTGGCATTCGACACTGCGGTAGGCTGACTTGATGAGGATGCCCATTCCGTCCGTTGCCGCCGACTCTTTCATCTCCTGCCACGCCGCCGCTGCCCCCGGCAGGAGCATATGGCGCCGGCCCTGTCCGTCGACTTCGGCTACAACGACATCTTCCGCTTCCCGGAAAGCCGCCAGGTCCCTTCCCTCTATCAGATGGAGAGTGATTCCGAGCCGCTCGAATATCTCCGCTTGCTGCGTCATGTTCCCGCCGATGTGCCGATGTCGGCCTGGAGCCTACCGTGGTTCCAGAGGCATCAACCAGTCCGTCAACTGCTGCGGCCACGCTTGAGGGCGGCGGTCACCTCGGCGACGTGCTTGCCCTGGAAACGGGCGATAGCGAGCTCGTTCCTGCTCGGCCGCCGGCTGCCGTCGCCGGCGATGGTGGTCGCGCCGTAGGGCGTGCCGCCGGTTATCTCATCCACGGTCATCTGGCGGGTTTCACTGTAGGGCACCCCCACCACGATCATGCCCAGGTGAAACAGCGTGGTATGGAAACTGGTAATCGTGGTTTCCTGGCCGCCGTGCTGCGTGTTGCTCGAGGCGAAAACGCTGCCCACCTTGCCTTCGAACGCACCCTTCAGCCAGTACGGGCCGAGCTGATCGAGAAAGTTGCGCATCTGCCCGCACATGTTGCCGTAGCGCGTGGGCGTGCCGAAGATGATCGCATCAGGCTCGACCAATTGCTCCGGCCTGGCCACCGGGATGTTCCTGAAGGCGGAGCGCGCCTTGTCCGCGCCGGACTTCGCAAGTACGTCATCGGACACGAGTTCCGGCACCTGGAGCACGGTCGCCCTGGCGCCTTGCAATTCGCGAACGCCTTCCGCCACGGCCTCTGCCATGGTGTGGATATGGCCGTACATGGAGTAGAAAACGATCTGGACATTGACTTCCATTCCAATCCTCCTCAATCCTTGGATGTCGAAACCGCATCGGCATTGATCAGGAGGTACACGTCATCGGGAATCATGCCCGGATCGCCCGAAACGCCGAAAGCGGTTCGGTCGATCTTGGCGCTGGCATCAAAGCCGCAGCGCGTGCCTCCACTGAACGGGTCGGGCCCGCAGTGTATGCGCGTCACCTTGAGCATCACGGGCCGGGTCTGGCCCTTGATCGTGAGCTTGCCGTAGACCGTGGCCGCGTCCTTGCCGTGGTACACCACCTTGGCCGATTTATAGGTGATGGCCGGATATTTCGCGGCATCGAAAAAGGACGGCGCCAGCAGATCCTTGTCGCGCTGGGCATTGCCGGTATCGATCGAATCGACGGCGATGGAGACCTCGACCGAACCCATCTTGTTCGCCCGGTTCATGGTGATCGTGCCGGTGGTGTGATTGAACTGCCCGTGCAACATCGAGAAGTTCAGATGGCGGATCTCGAACTGCGGGTAGGTGTGCGCGGAATCGATCTGGTACGTCGCCGCCTGTGCCAACGCGGGGACGGCAACCAATGCCATCAGGATCAAGCCGGGAATTTTTTTCATGACGCTCTCCGATGTTTGAAAACGAATCCAGTGTACGACGCCGATCCGATTCTTTCCAATCACGATGGGGCGCAAAGTGCAAGCTGTGCAGCATGATCTGTCTGATTACAATGCCGGTATGCGCCGATCGCCTGACAGGGACGCCGGGCTGAACCCGGAGCAACTCGCCGCCGTACATTACGTGGGCGGCCCGCTGCTCGTGCTGGCTGGCGCCGGCAGCGGCAAAACCCGGGTCATCACCCAGAAAATAGCGCACCTGATCCGCACCGCCGGCTATCGCCCGGAACACATCGCCGCCGTCACTTTCACGCAGAAGGCGGCGCGGGAAATGCGCGCCCGATGCGGGGCCCTGCTCGGCCAGCATGCAACCGGTGTACACATCAGCACGTTTCACAGCCTGGGCCTGCGCCTGCTGCGCGAGGAACGCGTAACGGCCGGGCTCAAGCGCGGCTTTTCGATCCTCGACCCGGAATCGGCGCGCGTGCTGATTGCCGGCGAACTGGCCGCTGACGCCAAAAAGAACGATGCCATCAGCGCCGCACAGTGGAAAATCTCCGAATGGAAGTCAACGCTGCTCACGCCCGCAGACGTCGCGGGCGAACCCTGCGCGGCGGCCTATGCCGGCTACCAGCGCCAACTCGAGGCCACCAGTTGCCTCGACTTCGACGACCTGATCGCCCGTCCCGTGTGGCTGCTGGAGCGCGATGCCGAACTCCGCGAGCGCTGGCAGTCGCAGCTGCGCTACCTGCTCGTCGACGAATACCAGGACAGCAACGCCGCGCAGTACCGTCTGCTCAAGGCGCTCTCCGGTCCGCGAGGCGCCTTTACCGTGGTGGGCGACGACGATCAGTCGATCTACGCCTGGCGCGGCGCGCGGCCCGAGAACCTGCATCAGCTGGGCACGGACTACCCCCCGCTCAAGGTCGTCAAGCTGGAAACCAACTACCGCTCGACGGGCACGATCCTGGGTGCGGCCAACGCGTTGATCGCCAACAACGCGCACCTCTACGAGAAGACCCTGCGCAGCGCGCTCGGCGAGGGCGAGCGCATCCGCGTCTGGAGCGTGGAGGACGGTGAGCAGGAAGCGGTGCGCATCGCTGCCGAGGCCCTTGACCTGGTGCGGCGCAAACGCCTGCCCCATGAGCAGATCGCCGTGCTCTACCGCGGCAACCACCAGTCGCGCCGACTGGAGAAGGCGCTCGCAGAAGCTCGTATCCCCTACAAGGTCAGCGGCGGCATCGCCTGGTTCGACCGCGCGGAGATCAAGGATCTGCTGGCCTACCTGCGCCTGCTGGCCAACCCCGAGGACGATGCCGCCTTCCTGCGCATCGCCAACATCCCGCGGCGCGACATCGGCACCGCCACCCTGGAAAGGCTGGGCGCCTACGCCCGCGAACGCGACGTGGCCCTGTTCAGCGCGTGTTTCGAACTGGGCCTGGCGAGTGCGCTCCAACCCCGGGCGGTGGAAGCCGCCGGTCGTTTCGCACGCATGATCTCGCAGCTCGCAGAGCGGGCGGAACGCGAACCCGCGCGCGAAGTATGCGAAGCCCTGCTGGAGGCCACCGACTACCGCGCCTGGCTCGACGACCAGTCCCGCGACGAGCGCGAACGGGCCAAGCGGCGCGACAGCATGGAGGAATTCCTCGCCTGGATCGGGCGCGGCGCCGAAAACCTCACCCTCGCCGAGCGGCTGCGTCAACTGGCGGTGGCGGAACTTGCCGAGCGCGACGACGGCGACGGCCGCGGCCAGGTTCAGTTGATGACCCTGCACGCCGCCAAGGGTCTGGAATTCCAGGCCGTGTTCCTGACCGGGATGGAGGAAGGACTGCTACCGCACCGCACCAGCATCGAGAACGAAGACATCGAGGAAGAACGGCGCCTGGCCTACGTCGGGCTGACCCGCGCCCGCTCGCAGTTGTACCTGGTGCACGCCGCGCGCCGGCGCCGCTTCGGACAATGGGAAACGGCCGAGCCCAGCCGCTTCCTCGCCGAACTGCCGGAAGAGTTGCTCGACTGGGACGACCCCGACAGCGAAGCCTCGGCAGAACGACGTGAAGCCGCCGCCAGCCACCACCTCAACGCCATGCGCGCGCTGGTCGCCGACTGAAATACTCACGCAACGACACCTCGCCGCGACGAACCGGAATGACGTGGTCGCGTGCTACTCCCAGTTCTGCACGGCTTTCTCCGCCGCGGCGTTGGCCGGGCGCGCGAGCAGGCCGGTCACACTGAGACTGACGCGGTAGGCGGCCCCATCGCTCATCGGCAGGTAGGTCGCCGTGCCGTAGCTGGCATCGACGAACGGCAGCCAGCCCGACTCATGATGGGCCAGGTCCCACAGACTCACGCCCGGCTCCTTCGCGAGCGCCACCCCGCTTGCGGGCCGTGAGAGCTCATCGCCTATCCGGGCATAGCGGCCGCTCAATCGCTGCAGACGATACAGCGGCTTGAAGCCGATGACAGTCGCGATGCCGTTCCACTTGATGATGCGGGCGTCCAGCTCCCATTCGTCGCCTTCGAGCGTCGTCCGTACGACACGCCCGTCATGGCGAACCAGGATTACGGCGTAGCGTTGCGGCGACAACTGTTGGAAACGGACGGCCGCCACCGGGCGCTCGGCGGTAAACCGGGCATAGGTGAGCAGATTGATGCCGATCAGCAGCACGATCGCCGACAGGCAACCGATCACGAGGCCGGTCAGGCCATGCAGGGCGCCGCGGACCCGGCGCCGGCGCCGAACGTGGCGCACGCCATTCAGCATCAAGGCCAGCGCCGTCAACGCGCCCAGCGCCACGCCCGCATCCAGCCACAATGCCGCGTTCATACGTCTTCGGTTCCGACCAGCAGTGTCCCGTTCATGCCGTCATTATGCGCACACCGAAGCGCCTTCGTCCAAACCGCGGACGATTCGAATAATGCTACCCTTCCACCTGGGCAACGCAGGATATCGATGTGCCGGACAGCCGCGAAGTGACCTGTATCGTCGGCGTCGGGCCGGGACTGGGCGCGGCCCTGGCGAAGCGGTTTGCGAAAGAGGGACACGCCGTTGCGCTCCTGTCCCGCTCTGCCCGCCACCGCGATCCCGTCGCCAAAGAGATCACGGAACACGGGGGCATGGCCCTCGGCTACGATTGCGACGCCGGCAAGCCGGAGTCGGTCAGTGCCGCCTTCGCCCGCATCCGCAAAACCCTGGGCGCGCCGCGGGTACTGGTCTACAACGCCGGCTCGTATGCCCCCGGCGGCCTGCTGGATATCGATCCCGAACAATTTGAAAAGGCGTGGTGCGCGAATTGCTATGGCGGTTTTCTAAGCGCGCGCGAAGTCCTGCCCGCGATGCTGGAATCGGGCGCCGGCACGCTGCTTTTCACCGGAGCCACGGCGGCATTGCGCGGCGGCGCGGGCTTTGCGGGCCTGGCCGTGGGCAAGTTCGGGCTGCGTGCACTGGCGCAGAGCCTCGCCCGGGAATTCGGTCCACGCGGGATCCACGTCGTCCACGCCGTCATCGACGGCCAGATCGCGACCCCGTCGGCGCGCGAGCGCCAGCCCGACCGGTCGCCGGAAACGTTCCTCGACCCGGACGCGATCGCCGAAACCTACTGGCAACTTCACTGCCAGCACCCGACGGCCTGGACGCTCGAACTCGACCTGCGCCCCCATGTCGAATCCTTCTGAGCGCCATTCGCCGCTGATTACCGCGGTGCGCGTGCTGCTTGTGCTCGTACCGATCCTGGCCCTGCTGGTCGGTCCTTTCTTCCTCAACCGCACGCGCCCATTCATCCTCGGGCTGCCGTTCCTGATGTTCTGGGTCAGTGCCTGGGCGGTCATCGCCGCAGGCGCCATGGGCGGCCTCTACTGGCTCGACCCGCGCCGGCAGTCGGACGCCGAGGATCCGCACTGATGGCTCTCGCCCTGGTCGTCCTGACCTTTGCCCTGGCCATGGGGCTGGGCCTTGCCGCGCGCCGCGGTCGGCAAATGGACATGGAACAGTGGACGATCGGGCGCCGCGGCTTCGGCGCGCTCCTGGTTTTCCTGCTGATGGCCGGGGAGATCTACACCACCTTCACCTTCCTCGGCGCCAGCGGCTATGCCTACGGCCGCGGCGCACCGGCCTTTTACATCATTGCCTACGGCGTCGTTGCCTATGCGCTCGGCTACTGGTTCCTGCCCCGGGTCTGGCGCTACGCCCGTGACCACGGGCTGATTACACAAGCCGATTTCTTCGCCCACCGCTTCGACTCGCGCGGACTGGGCATCGCCGTCGGCCTCATCGGCGTGGTCGCCATGCTGCCTTACCTCGCCCTGCAGCTCGAAGGCCTGGGGTTGATCGTGCAAATCACCACGCAGGGCGCGGTGGGCGCGCACACGGCAATCGTCATCGGCACGGTGGGGTTGGTGGTTTATGTCGTGGTGTCCGGCATTCACGCCTCGGCCTGGACGGCCGTGGCCAAGGATGTCCTCGTGCTCGGCCTGGCCGTATTCCTGGGGTTGTACCTGCCTTTTCATGCCTATGGCGGCATCGGCGACATGTTCAGGAAACTGGCCGTCGAATACCCCCGGCTACTCAGTCTGCACGATCCTCAAGGCCCCCTCTGGTTCTCCACCACCGTGCTGGTCTCCGCGCTGGGTTTCTGGATGTGGCCGCACGCCTTTGCCTATACCTTCTCGGCTCGGCACGAGCATATTTTTCGCCGCAACGCTGTTCTCCTGCCGCTCTACCAGTTGCTGCTGCTGTTCGTCTTCTTCGTCGGCTTCGCCGCGCTGGGAATCGTGCCTCACCTGTCTGATCCGAACCTGGCGCTCCTTGCCGCCAGCGCCGCGACCCTCCCGAGCTGGGTCCTCGGCCTGGTCGGCGGCGCCGGACTGCTGGCCGCGCTCGTACCCGGCTCGCTGCTGTTGATCGTGACCGCCGCCCTGCTCGCTCGCAATGGCCTGGCGCTGCTGCCCGCATTCGCCGACGAGAAACGGACTCACCTCGCAGCCCGCATCCTGGTCCTGCCTATCGCGATCGGCGCCGCCTTCTTCGCGATCTTCGGCAATACCGGCATCGTTGGCTTACTGCTGCTCGGCTACAGCTACATCAGCCAGCTCTTCCCCGCGCTGGCCTTTTCGTTCCTGTCGCGCCACCGGGTCAGTTCGGCGGCCGCCTTCTCGGGACTGGCGGCCGGCGCGATCGTCGTCTCGCTTCTGTCAGTGACCCACGAGCACGTGGTCACGCTCCTGCCCTTTCTGCCGCGTGAGCTGACGGGACTCAATGACGGCATCGCCGCCCTGATCGTGAACATCATCGTGCTGTTGGCAGTACATGTCTTTACAGCACGCTCTCCCTCGCCCTTGACACAAACGGATCCTTGAGGCGCTCCGTATACTGTTTGCATCAGTGTCGACCACCCGCGCCATGACATCCTCCGACCGCCAGACCACAGCCGCCGTTACGCCACGCGAAGCCGGGTTCCGCCCGTGTGCGGAATGGGGGACGCATGCACGCACCTGGATCGCCTGGCCCGCGCACCCCGAAACCTTCATCGGTTCCGTGGCCGAGGCACAGCAGGCGTTCGCCCGCGTTGCCAATACGCTGGCGGAGTTCGAACCCGTGGCGATGGTACTCAGCCCCGATCAGGAAAAACCAGCACGGCGGCTGCTGTCGAGCGAGATCGAACTGCTGCCGTGGGGCATCAACGACGCCTGGATGCGCGATATCGCCCCCAGTTTCCTGGTCAACGCGGAGGGCGAAGTCGCCGGCACCAACTGGGTATTCAACGACTACGGCAACAAGGATGGGCGCAATCTCGAGGGCTACGGCGAGGATGCGGCAACCGCCTCGCGCATCCTTCGTCATCGCGGGATGCGCCGGTTCGCGAGCGACCTGGTGTGCGAGGGCGGCACCCTGGTGTGCGACGGCGACGGCACGCTCATCACCAACGCCAGCGTGGTGCTCAACCCCAACCGTAACCCGGGGCTGGCACGTGAAGAGGCGGATGCCATATTGCGAAACCACCTGAGCGTCGATACGGTGATCTGGCTCGAAGACGGGCTGACCGACGACGACACGGACGGTCATACCGACAACCTGGTCGCCTTTGGCGGGCCCGGCCGCGTGTTGCTTCTCAGCGAAGACGATCCGAGCGATTCCAACTTCGCTGCGCTCAATACTGCGCGGCAGGTGCTCGAAAAAGCGAGCGATGCCAGGGGGCGCGGGTTCGACATCATTCCGGTGCCCCAACCCCGTGCCCGCTACAAGGGCGAGCTGCGCTATGCCCTCTCCTACGTGAATTTCTGCCTGGCCAACGGCGCGGTCCTGATTCCCGCCTTCGACGATCCCGGGCGCGATGCCTCGGCGCGCGATATCATCGCCGAACAATTTCCCGGCAGAAAAGCCGTTTCCCTGCCCTCCCTCGCCATCATCGCAGGTGGCGGCAGCCTGCACTGCATTACCCACGAGGAACCCGCCGCATGCGCCGAATGAAAATAGCCGTCATCCAGATGCAGATGCATCCCGATCACGAACGCAACGTCGAGCAGGCAGAGTCCCGCGTACGCGAAGCCGCGGGCCAGGGCGCCAACCTGGTTCTGTTGCCCGAGCTGTTCGCGCAGCCGTACTTCTGCAAGGACCAGGACGCGCGCTTCTTTGACTGGGCGCTGCCGGCCTCGGCCCATCCGGTGATCGAACGCTTCAGGAAAATCGCCGCGGAACTCAAGCTTGTGTTGCCGGTTTCCTTTTTCGAACGCAGCGGTCCGGCCCATTTCAACAGCCTCGCCATGATCGACGCCGACGGCAGCGTGCACGGCATTTACCGCAAGGCGCATATTCCCGACGGCCCCGGCTACCAGGAAAAATTCTATTTCACACCCGGCGACACGGCATTCGAGCCATGCGAAACGGCCGTCGGCAAGGTCGGCGCGCTGATCTGCTGGGACCAATGGTTCCCGGAACCGGCAAGGCTACTCGCCCTGCGCGGGGCGGAAATGATCCTCTACCCCACGGCGATCGGCAGCGAGCCGCCGTCGCCCGAGCTCGATTCCTCGGCACATTGGCGGCGCGTCATGCAGGGTCATGCCGGCGCCAACGTCATGCCGGTCGCCGCCGCCAA
>Ga0102953_1000094_pt1 | contig 57553 bp, 47 predicted proteins | sample SalPon2A_C_D2_MG_FD_78509 | JGI IMG/M metagenome (GOLD analysis project Ga0102953, IMG submission 78509) | Soil microbial communities from South San Francisco under conditions of wetland restoration - Salt Pond MetaG R2A_C_D2_MG | ecosystem: Environmental > Terrestrial > Soil > Wetlands | place...
CAGACGGTCGCCGGGAGCCAGCTCGCCCACCGGAACCCACTCGCTCTCCAGGCGGGCGCGTGTCATCCGCGTCACCTTGCGCAGCGGGTGGTCGGCGGTGAGCCTCAGCTCGAAGCCGCGCCGGGTCCGCACCTTGAACACCGGCTTGACGCCCGTCGAGAAGAAGCCCTGCGACTCCAGCCCGTAGCGCTTGCCGTCCACTACCGCGCAGAAATCTCGGCCGACGAGGTCGCGCACGCGGCGCGCGCCCATGTGGGTGTGCACCCAGGTGTCGGCGGTGACGCAAGGATTGGTCGACTTTATGTCTCCCAGCGCCTGGCGCATGGGGTTGTGCTCGTTGATGCGGTCGACGTAGATGAGCCCGGGCTCGCCGGTCTGCCAGGCATGCCGGGCGATCTCCTCCAGCACGTCGCCGCCCTCGCGCGCGATGCTCTGCGTCATGAAGGCGTCGCCCACCAGCACCGAGATGTTGAAGGTGCTGATGTCGCCCTCCGCCTGCTCGCGGTCGAGGTCCTTGGCGGTTATGAAGTCGCGGACGTCGGGATGGGTGATAGACATCGTGGCCATGCCTGCGCCGCGACGGGTGTTGTGCGTGACGAAGCCGGCGGCCAGGTAGGTCTTGTTGCCGTTGACCGACAGATCGAGCGTGAGCGCGCGGCCGCCTTCCTCCACGGCGCGAACCGGGACGTAGAACTCGTCGTAGGCGAGCTCGGGGAGCAGGTCCGCGAGGGCATGCCGCTCGCGCAGGCGCTCGTACCCCGTGATCGTGAGCTTGCGGTCGCCGGGCACGTACCGTGCCAGCGCCTTGCGGGTTTCGGTGTGCGGAGAGGGTCGGCCCTTGGCGCCGGCAGGCAGCGCCGCGTGGACGCCCGCCAGCAGCGCCGGCGCGTGCGGCAGCGCCCACGCCGACTCCCTGGACGTGTCGGGCCGAAAGCGCGCGGTGCGCTCGAGCCGCGAGCCGAGGACGAAGCCTACGCGCTCCACGAAGCGCTCCAGGCCCTTGCTGCTCACCACGCGGACGTGGTGCACGCCGTACCGGGACAGGCGGTCATGGCGCGGCGCCACCCCACGCTGGGTGCTGGGGATGCCGAGCCCGGCGAGCATCACCGCTACGTCCTGCGCCAGCCGCTCCGAGGCGGTAGAGAGGGTGGGGTAGCCATGGATCACCGTGCCGTCCGCTTCGAACAGGCCCCTGAGGAAAGCACCGACGACAGGCCTGGGCGCCGAGCGCACCGCCCGCGGCAGCTCCAGCCCGCGCGCCTTGCCCTTGGTGAGGCCGTTGGCCGCAAGCCACGCGGCAAGGTGCGCGGACCGCACCACGAAGATGGCGCTGGCATCGTCGTCCTTCTGCTCCAGCCGGGCCTCGAGGGCGAACAGCTCGCGGAAGAGCCTGGGCGCCTCCGCCATCATCGGCGAGCCGTGCGCCGCCGACAGCCCGATGCGCCCTTCGCTCACGAACCCGTCACCCCACAGGTAGCCCAGGAAGAAGCCCAGCCGCTCGCTCAGAACCTCGGGGGTCTCCACGACGTCGGCATTGTGGTGCGGCACCGGAACCGAGCGGAGCAGCACGGGCGCGCCCGTGTGCTGGTCCAGCACCTGGATGACGCTGTCGCCCGGCTGCAGGTCCTCCAACCGGACCCACACGCGCTGACCGCTTGGGCGCATCACCTTGAGGCGGTGGTTGGGCGTGCCCTGCAACGTCTGCCCGTTGGCCAGCGTCACCGTCAAGGTTGGCGCGTTGCCGTTGTTGAAGCCCCGCGGGCTGTCCTTCCACCCCTCGTCGGTGGCGACCTTGAGCTTGTGCTCCTGCCAGCCGTACTGGTAGCCGTCGACCAGCTCCGAGAGCCGCAGCGTGCCGCGGCTGGTGCTCACCAGGGTGTCCGGGTGCAAGCATCCGCCCTGACGGATCACGCGGAGCGTCGGTGCGAACACGTACCTGAGCGTCGCCACCGGCCCCGCGTGCTCCGCTCCGCCCAGCGAGGCCCACATGGCGAAGTTGTCGAACACCTCGACCGCGAAGCTCGACGGCCCGCTGGAGCTTCCGCCCGACCCTTTCACCGGCGTTCCCTCGGGACGCAGGTCGCTGAGGTCGAGCAGCACGTCCTCGCCGCGCAGCAGACCCTCGATCATCTCGCTGCCGCTGTGCCAGATGCTCTCCACCGAGTCGCCTACGGCGAAGAGCTGCACGCCCGACGGCGCGTCGCGACGCTCCACGAAGGCGGCGCTGCGGTAGCCGCGGGTGACGTACTCGCCGCGCACCAGGTCGAAGAAGGTGCCGCTGCGGACCTTCTCGTAGTCGTCGTGCGAGGGGTCGATGGTGAGGTAGAGCCGGCCGCTGCGACCCTCGAAAGCGCGCTTGGGACGGATGGGGTCCAGGTTGAGGCCGTTCCCGCCGCCGACCTTGGTGACGAGCGCCAGCTTGGTGGCCAGTCGCAGCACCCAGGAGGTGCTCCCGGCATCCTCGGGAGAGCCGTCCTGGACGAAACAATTCAACACGTTGCCGTGCCCTGTCGCGGCGCCGGCGAGGACCCGGCCGCCGGGGCAGAAGCGCCGCTCGATCATGAGGTCGTAGAAGCGCTCCGCCATCTCGGCGCGCGCCTCCTCCGGCTCGGGGCTGGCGACCCAGCTCGCGACCCGGGCGAACATGTCCTCAAGCGAGGCATCGCCTGGCTGGAAGTACTGCCGCTTCGCGATCGCGCGGGCGTGGTCGTCGAAACCGGCGAGAACGCCCTCCGCATGGGATCTGTCTGCCCTGGCCACAATAGTCCTCCCAACCCCGAGAACGCACGCGGGCGCCCGAGTTGCCTACCGGCTCGGTCGGGGGCGGCACTCCCGCCACCCCATGCTTGATAGTGCTAGATACTGCTTGTCAGAGCGTAGCTAGATACAAGATGTGGTCGCGATAGCGGATTTCACAGGGTTCCAGCAGCGTGCACTCCGCCCACCATGGCCTTCGCATCCGCACCATCTCCGTCCTCGTAGACTAGCACTCGGGCCCCCTACCTTCAAGGGCCCGAGTGCTTCATCTGGCCGATTTCTTCACGCGCAATACAACATCTGGTAGGCGCGGAATCTGGTAGGCGCGGACGCGGGGCTCAGTGCCGGAAGTGGCGCTCCCCGGTAAGCACCATCGCCAGGCCGCGCTCGTCGGCGGCCGCGATGACCTCCTCGTCGCGGATGGAGCCGCCGGGCTGCACCACCGCGCTCACACCGGCGTCGGCGGCGGCGTCCACCCCGTCCCGGAAGGGGAAGAAGGCATCGCTGGCGCAGGCCCCGCCGGCGGCGCGGCCCGCCGCCTTCTTCGCCGCGATCTCCACCGCATCGACGCGGCTCTGCTGCCCCGCCCCCACCGCCACCGCGCTGCCGCCGGCGGCGAAGACGATGGCGTTGGAGGTGGTGTAGGCGCACACCCGGTAGGCGAGCTCCAGGTCGCGCCACTGCGCCTCGGTCGGCTGGGCCCTGGTGACCACGCGCCAGGCGGCGCGGTCGACCGCCACCGGGTCCGGCTGCTGCACCAGGAACCCCGCGTCCACGCGGCGCAGCTCGAGGCCGCGGGGGCCGGGCGGCTCCGCCTGCAGCACCCGCATGTTCTTGCGCTTGCGGGCGAACAGCTCGAGCGCCTCCGGCGCGTACTCGCGCGCGATCAGCACGTCGGCCTTGGGGTTGCCGACGATCCTCTGCGCCAGCGCCAGGTCGACGCCGCCCGGCAACGCCACCACGCCGCCGAACGCGGACTTGGGGTCGGCCTCGAAGGCGGCGGCGTAGGCCGTGGCCAGGTCGTCGGCCACGGCGGCGCCGCAGGGGTTGGCGTGCTTGGCGATGACCGCGGCCCGGCCGGCCCCCAGCTCGAACGCCAGCCGCCAGGCGGCCTCGGCGTCGAACAGGTTGAGGTACGAGAGCGCCATCCCGGAGTGCTGGGTGACGCCGTCCCACCAACCGCGCTTGCCCACCTCGCGGTAGCGCGCGCCCTGCTGGTGCGGGTTCTCGCCGTAGCGGAGCTCCTCCACCCGCTCCAGCGCCACGTCGAGGTGCTCGGGCAACGCCTGGTCCCGCTCCATCCAGGCGACGATGGCGGCGTCGTAGGCGGCGGTGTGGGCGAACGCCTTGCGCGCCAGGCGCCGCCGGAGGTCCTCGTCCGCGCCCTTCTCGAGCGCCAACAACACGCTCTCGTAGTCGTCTGGGTCGACGACGACCAGCACCGACGGGTGGTTCTTGGCCGCTGCCCGCACCATCGTGGGCCCGCCGATGTCGATGTTCTCCAGCGCCTCCTGCCAGGTCACGTCCGGCCTGGCCACGGTCTCGCGGAACGGGTAGAGGTTCACCGCCACCACGTCGATGGGCGTGATGCCGTGCCGGCGGAGCTCCGCCAGGTGCGCCTCGTCGCGGCGGGCCAGCAGGCCGCCGTGGATGTTGGGGTGCAGCGTCTTGACGCGGCCGTCCAGGATCTCGGGGAAGCCGGTCACGTCGGCGACCGCCACGGCCTCGACGCCCGCCTGCCGCAAGCTGGCCAGCGTGCCGCCGGTCGACACTATCTCGTAGCCGAGCGCGCTCAAGCCGCGGGCGAAGTCCGCCACGCCGCGCTTGTCCGACACGCTCAGAAGGGCTCTGGGCATCCGTGAACCACCTCGCATCGTTGCCTCTATCGTTGCCTCTATCGTTGCCGTCTTATCGTTGCGTCTTCAGGAGCGGCGGGCGGTCCTAGAGGGCCGCCCGCCGCGTTGCCGTCAGTTGCCTGAGCCGCTGGTCGTGCCGGAGGAGGACGAACCGGAGCCGGACGAACCCGAGCCAGACGAACCGGAGGACGAGCCGGAGCTCGACGCGCCGGACGAGGAGCCCGAGGAGGCACCGCCGCTCGAGCTGCTCCCGCTCGAGGTGCTCCCACTCGAGGTGCTCCCACTCGAGGTGCTCCCACTCGAGCTGGTCCCACTCGAACCGCTCCCACTCGAACCGGCGCCACTCGAGGGGGTACCGGAGGACGCCCCGCCGGAGCTGCCGCTGCTGCCGCTCGAACCGCTGCCGGCCGCCGACTTCTGCTGCTGCGCCTTCAGCTTGGCCTGCATCTCCTGCTGCACCTTCGCCAGGTCGTTCTCGACCTTGATCTGCTTCTTCATCTTGTTGAGCCAGTCGTTGCGGAGCTGCTGCTGCTGGTTGGAGAGCACCGCCTGCTGGACCTGATCCTTGACCTCGGTGAAGCTGCGCGTGCGCTGCGGCGTGCGGACCGCGAGCAGCACCACGTAGCTCGTCTTGGTCTGCGGCTGCGAGCTGCTCGAGCCCGCCTCGCCGCCCGCGTTCGAGCTCGAGGAGGCGCCGGCCGAACCGCTGCTGCTCGAACCGCTACTGCCGGAGCTGCTGCCGCTCGCGCTGCCGGAGCTGCCGCTGCCGTTCGAGACGGGCTGCGTCAGGGCCAGTACGTCGGAGATGCCCTGCTTGCTGTTGGGGAGCGACGTGAAGGCGTTGGTCTTGAACAGCGCGGCGTCGAGCTCCGTCACCAGGTCGCCCGGCTTCACGGTGCCCAGGTTCTTCACGGTGCCGCTGTCGGCCTTGGCGGCCGCGTCGACCGCCTGCCCGTTCAGCAGCGCCTTGCGGAAGGCTTCTGCGTCGGCTTGCTTGGTGAAGTCGATGCGGGTCGCGTCCGCCTCCGCCGGGATGGTGAAGGAGGACTTGTTGCTGTCGTAGTACTTCGTCATGGCGTCCTGAGACGCCTTGGCGTCGCGCGAGACGTAGTTCAGCGCCGCCTGGGCGACCATCTGCTTGGTCCCGACGAGCGGGAGCTTGAGGCTCTGCGCGCCCTGGTAGGCCACGTAGGTATCGATCATCTGACCGAGCACGGCGGGCTTGAAGAACTGCGTCACCAGGCTGGCGCTCTGGGGCGACAGGGCCTGTTGGATCTGCGGGTTGGTGTACGTCGCCTGGTCGAGGTCGGCAGCGGTGATGGTCGAGTCACCGATCTTGGCCACTACGGGGTTGTCGTAGCTGAGCTCGCTGCCGGCGGGAACCGTGACCTTGGCGTCCTTCATGAGCTTGTCGACGGTCTGCTGCACCACGCCCGACTTCTTGGCCTGGAGCGCATCGGACTGGACCTGGTTCTTGACCTTGTCGAAAGCCTCCAGCTGGGCCGGGAGGAACTGCTCCACCTTCACGATGTAGTACTGGCCGGCCGCCTGCACCACGTCGGTGATACCCGGCCCCTTGAGTCCGAAGGCGGCGTTCGCGACCGCGGTCGGCAGCGCGGGCTTGCCGACCGGCTGCGGCGTGGTCGAGCCCTTGGCGGCGCCCAGCGCGCCGTCGCGGTCGGCGAGGTCCTTGCTGTACTTCTTCGCGAGCGTACCGAAGTCCGCCCCGGCGACGGCCTGCTTCTGGAGCTCCACGGCCTGCTTGGCGTCGTTGACCACGATCTCGCGGGCCTTGATCTGCTCTGCGGACTGGTAGCTGCTGTGGTGGGTGTCGTACCAGGCCTTCACCTCGGCGTCGGACACCTTGACGTCCTTGGTGAGCTGGGTCTGCCACTTCTGCTCGCGCAAGGACTGACGCACGTAGTCCCGGAAGGTAGGGTCGGTGAAGCCGGCGTTGCCGATGAGGTTCAGGTACGCCTGGTCGTTCTTACGCCCCGCGACCCCTCGCGACTGGCGGAAGCTGTCGACGGCCTTGTTGACCTCGCCCCCGGAGACGTGCACCTTGGCCGACGCCTGCGCCAGCACGGCGCTCTGGACCAGATTGTGCACCATCAGGAGCTGGAGGTCCGCGCCCACCTCGCCGCTGGAGACGGCGTTGTACAACGGGGTCTGCTTGGAGCGGCTGACGGCATCCTGGTAGATGGGCTGGCCGTTGACCTTCAGCTCCACCGCGCCGTGGCCGCCTCCGCTGCTACGTCCCCCCAGCCGGCCCAGGGTCGGCGTGAACGTGATGATCATGCCCAGGAGCAACCCGATCGAGATGATCCACAGGATGATCGTGGTCGTGCGACGATTGGACTTCATTGCCTTGACTTCCTCCCAGAGCCTCTGTTAGCTTCATTAGTTGACTTCGCGCGCCCGTAGCTCAGCCGGATAGAGCGTTCGCCTCCGGAGCGAAAGGTCACAGGTTCGAATCCTGTCGGGCGCACCACGATTTCCCTCTGCGGACCCGACGAGAGGATGCTTTCGCGCTTGCGTGCGGGCCTCGAAGCAGAGGAAGTGTATCACGCGTTCCAGATGAGAGTTGCTAGCCCCGGAAACGCCGTCCCGGGCCCGGGCGGTGTGGTGGCGTGGGCGTGCCGAGGCGCTGCGACGAGCGGGCTCCGGGAGCGGGCCCAGAATCAGAAGATGCGTCCGGGCGCGAACGGCAGGTGGTGGAGCAGCGCCTGGGCCGCCGCCACCGGCGCGTCGTAGCCGCGGGCGAGCTGGCGCAGGTCGGCCTGGGCGATCACGTCCGGGACCACGCCGCCGTCGAAGGCACGGCCGTCGATCCCCTCCATGTTCGCCACGGCTACCATCACGGTGCTGCCGTCGGGCAGGTCGAACCCCTGGATCGCCTCGACGTTGCCGCTCGTCCGCGTGCCCACCACCCGTGCGCGCCCGAGGTCCTGCAGGGCCAACGGCCCGACCTCTCCGGCGGAGCTGTTGGCGTGATCGACCAGCACCACGACCGGCCCGGCGAAGCGCACCGGGTCCTTCACCCGGTCCTCCCCCACCACCGTGCCGTCGCCCGTCACCAAGGTGGATACGCCCTCGCCGTCGGTGACCTGGTAGCGCGCCACCCAGGCGACGTTGCCGTGGCTCACCGCCTTGGCCCAGCCGCCGCTCACGAAAGCGCCCAGGACCAGGCCGAGCTGCCCCAGCCGGCCCCCGTAGTTGCCGCGCATGTCGAGGATCAGCGAGGTGGCGCCCTTGGCCTCGAGACCTCTGACCAGCGCGTCGAAGCGCGACGCGGTGTCGGCGGCGTTGAGGCTGGGGAGATCGATGTAGCCGGTGTCGGGACCCAGCATGTAGCCCGACGGCTCCTGCGCCAGCAGCCCCTGGGCCAGCGCCTTGGGCCTCAGCGTCAGCGTGCGCGACGCGATCACGCGCCGCACCGTGAGCGTCACCGGGCCCTGCTTGACCGCCCGCGCCAGCACCAGGCCGGCATCCCAACGCGCCCGTCCGCCCAGCTCCTGGTCTCCGACCCGCACGATGACGTCGCCGCGCAGGAGGCCGGCCTCCGCAGCCGGCGTGCCGGGCAACACCCGCTCGATCACCAGCCCCTGGCCCGCCAGGTAGGAGGTGATGACGCCGATGGTGGGGGCCTCCCGCGGCACGCCGGTCCCGCCCCCGAAGGCGGCGAGCCCGAGCCAGGTGGAGTGGTCGTCGTGGACCGCGCCGACCATGGCGCGCATGGCGGCGTCGAAGGCGGCGCGACTGCCGGCATCGACCACCGACGGCTCGAAGCGCGATGCCCAGGCCTGCCAGTCCATCCATCCCGGGTCCCAGTAGTGGTCGCGGAACACGTCGACCAGCGCCTGGAACACGCGTTCCCGCCCCTGGCTGGAAGCCCACAGCGAGCTCGCCGCCAGCGCCGGCGGCGCCAGCAGCACGGCGACCGCCGCCACCAGGGCCAGCACGCGGCGCACGCGGCTGGCGGCAGCACGCCTCCCCCTCACCCGGGCCTCGTCATGCTTCAGCCTAGTCTGCGGGATGCGGCCCGTCGGTAAGCACGTGCACGCTCGGTCGGCAGCGGGCGGCTACCACACCGGCTGGCTCGGCGCGGCGGCGCGGCGCCACGGGTTCGGCACCTCGATGCCCTCGCCGGCGAACACCGTCACCCGCCTGCCGCCCACCTCGAGCACCACGCTGGCGACGGCTTCCGGGCGGGTGAGGGTGTAGAAGAGCTGGTTCAGCCGGCCCATCATCATGGCGCTGCCGCCCCCCTGCTCGAAGCTGGAGGACAGGTCGATGGTGAGGGTGCCGCCCTCGAAGCTCGCGTCCAGGACCCGGGTGTCCGCGGGGACGGCCGTCCTCAGCCCCTTGGCCTTCTCGGCCGGGGTGGGGCCCGCGGCCAGCGCCGCGACCTCGTACCGCGCGGCGGCCACGGCGTGGGCCGCGGGATCGCCGCGGACGCCGTTGCGGTACGCCGGCGCCAGCCGGAAGCGGTTCCCGTCCGACACCACGAAGTAGACGATCGTGTCGGGCACGTGACGCACCGTGCGGATGCTGATGGCGGCCACCAGCACGAGCAGCAGCAACAGCGCCAGCGCCACCACCCGCAGCACGACCGTGCGCATGGCTCAGGTCAACGCCTTCGGATGGGGAGGTAGCGGGCCTCCCACATCGCGGCGCCCACCGCGTCCGCCAGGTCGCCATCGGGCAGGGTGCGGGCCACGCCGGCATCGACCGCTTCCTGGGCCACGGCGGTGGCCACGAAGCGACTCACGCGCCGCATGGCGCTGACGCGCGGATAGACCGCGCCTTGCTGGATGCGCCCGGAGTCGGTGTACTCGGCCAGGGCCTCGGCGGCCGCGCTGAGCATGCCGGGGGTCACGGTGGAGGCCCGCACGACCTTCACGCCGAGACCGAGCCCGGGGAAGATGAAGGCGTTGTTGCCCTGCCCGACGCTGTAGCGCACGCCCTTCCAGGTGACCTCCGGGAAGGGGCTGCCGGTGGCGACGATGGCACGGCCGTCGGTGATGCGGTAGACGTCCTCCGGCACGGCCTCGCTGTAGTCGGTGGGGTTCGACAGCGGGAAGATGATCGGCGAGGGCGTGTTGGCAGCCACGGCCTCGATGATCTCGGCGTCGAACGCGCCGCGTTGGCCGGAGAGGCCGATGAGCGCCGTGACCTTGCCCTGGCGCACGGTCTCCAGCAGGCTGGGCGCGGAGCCCGCCACCTGCCAGCCGGCGACCCGAGCCGGGTCCTGCGCCAGGTCGGCCTTGTAGGCGTCGAGGTTGGGCCGGTCGGCGAGGACCAGTCCGCGCGAGTCCACCACGAAGATGCGCTCGGCGGCCAGGCTGGGGCTGAGCCCCTGGCGGATGAGCCCGTCGCGGATCTGGCTGGCCACGCCGATGCCGCCCGCGCCGGCGCCATGCACCAGGAAGGTCTCGTCGGTGAGCGGGCGGCGCGACTTGCGGGTCGCCGCCAGCAGGCCGGCCAGCACCACCGCGCCGGTGCCCTGGATATCGTCGTTGAAGCTGGGCAGCACGCCCTGGTAGCGGTCCAGCACGCTGAAGGCCTTCTGCTTCGAGAAGTCCTCCCACTGCAGCACCGCCTCCGGGAAGCGCTTCTTGAACGCCGTCACGAAGCGTTCCATGAAGTCGTCGTAAGCCTGACCGGTGAGACGCTCGTGACGCACGCCCAGGTAGAGGGGGTCGTCGAGAAGGTCCTGACGGTTGGTGCCCACGTCGAGCTCGATGGGCAGCGTGGTGGCCGGGTCGATGCCCGCCGCAGCGGTGTAGATCGACAGCTTGCCGATGCAGATGGCCATGCCGCCGTACCCCTGGTCGCCGATGCCGAGGATGCCCTCGGAGTCGGTGGCGACCACCAGCCGCACGTCGGGGATGGGAGTGTTCTCGAGCACTTCGTCGACCCGGTCGATGTTCTCGGTGCTCACCACCAGACCGCGCGGCCAGCGGTAGATGAGGCTGAACTTCTGCACCGCCTCGGCGACCGTGGGGGTGTAGATGATGGGCAGCATCTCTTCGAGGTGACGTTCGATGAGCGCGTAGAACAGCACCTCGTTGCGGTCCTGGAGCACGCGCAGGTAGATGTGCTTGTCGAGGTTGGTCGTGAAACGCTGGAAGTTGGCGTAGGTGCGCTGGACCTGCTCCTCGAGGGTGGAGATGTGTGGCGGGAAGAGGCCCTCCAGGCAGAGCTCCCTGCGCTCGTCGGGGGTGAAGGCCGTGCTCTTGTTCAAGAGCGGCATCCGCGTGAGGACCAGACCCGGGAGGTCGGTGGCCAGATAGGGATTCCCGTCGTCGTCGGTGAGGCGCTCGTACTGCTTCATGCCCTGCTCCTGTCCTTTGGCCTTGCGCGCCCGGCCGCCCTACTGGCCGGCCAGGCGCTTGGATTCCCGTTCGAAGTAGGCGTAGTTCTGGTCGTCGGGCTTCAGCTTCAGGGCCTGAGCGAAGGCGTCGGCCGCCTCGGCGTAGCGCTGCTGCTGGAAGTAGAGCCGACCCAGCGTCCCCCAGGCGGCCGGGAACGTCGGATTGGCGACCGTGGCGGCCTTGAGGTCCTTCTCGGCGGCCGCGAACTGGCCCGCCTGGTACTCCTGCACGCCGGCGACGTACGCCTTGCCGGCGTCCGAACCGTAGTTCAGCTGCTGCTTGGCCTGATTCAGGAAGTACTGCGCCCTGGTGTCGCCGGGCGAGCGTTGCAGGACGCCCTGCCAGTACAGGATGGCATCGCCGTAGTTGCCGAGCTCCTGGCTGGTGCGCGCGGCCCACACCCAGGCGTCGAGGTAGCCGCTGTTCGCCCGCAGGGCCTGGACGAAGGCGGCGTTCGCTGCCTTCACCTGCCCCTTCTGGTAGAGCGACTGCCCCTGGTAGAACGCCTTGCCCGCCTCGACGCCCCACTCCGACTCGGCCTGGGCCAGCTGCAGGAAGTACTTGGCGCCCGCGTCGTTGGGCTTGGCGCGGACCACCTGCTGCCAGTAGCTGACGGCCTGGTCGGGCTGATCCAGGTCGAGGCTGGTACGCCCCGCCCACACGGCGGCTTCGGTGTAGTCGGGGTTGGCCGACAGGGCCTGCTGGAAAGCGGTCAGGGCCGCCTGCTTGTGGCCCTTGTCGTAGAGATCGACGCCGCGATTGAAGGCGTCGCTGGCCGAGATCCCCACCTTGAGCTGCTCCTGCGTGCGCTGCAGATAGTAACTGGCGGCCTGATCGTTGGGCTCGAGCGTCACCAGCGCCTGCCAGTAGGGCAGCGCCTGGTCGGGCTGGCCCAGCTCGAAGTAGATGCGGCCCAGCCACCGCAGCGCCAGGGTGTCCTCGGGGAGCACCTCATGCACCTTCTGGTAGTACTGCAGCGCCGCCTGCTTGTCCCCCGCCTGGTAGCGCGCGAAGCCGAGCTGGGTGCCGACGTGCTCGAACAGGTCGGCGTTGGGGGTCGCGCCAGATGGCAGCCCGCTCATGTCGTCGAGCGAGCCGCCATCGGCCATGAAGGCCAACCAGTCCTTGTAGGCCCGCGCGTACCAGTTCATGTCGCTGTAGGTGCGCGCCAGGAAGCGCTCGATGGCGGTGTCGTGGGGAGCGAGCTGAAGCGCCTGCTCGCCCAACGTCCAGGCCTGGTTCCAGTCGGGCTGGTCGGGATGGGCCGGCTCGTTCGCCGCCTGCGCCGCCTGGCGCGCCTGCTGCGCCTGCTGGAAGAGCTGATCGGCCTTGGCGGGCCGCTGAGCGAAGGCAACGCCCAGCATCGCGCCGACGGCGAGGATCAGCGCGAGGGCCAGGAACGCGCTACCCCGGCGAGTTCTCAGTTGGAGTGTGCGGTGAGCCATACGACCTCCTGTGACGTCCGGATCACGTACAGCAGGCGCTCACCACCGTCAGCCCCTTGGAAGACGATGCGGGTGCGTGTCTCGGGGCCGACCGTGGTGGTCCGGCTCCCGGACTCGAAGTAGCCGTCGAGGGCGAACGCCGTCGCGACCTGATGTACGTAGTCGTTCTGCAAGCCGGCCGCAAGCCCGCGGGCGGCGTAGACCTCCCAGCCGCTCCACCGCTCCTTGTCGGAGACGCGCGCGATGAGCGCTTCCGTGCCGCTCCCGACGGCGCGAAGGCTGCCGCTCGGCAGGTGCAGGGACGGGTCGAACTCGGTGGCGATGGCGGCGCTCAGCGTCACGTCCGCGAGGAGCTGGGCATGTGCGAGCGGCGACGCCAGCACCGTCAGGAGGAGCGCCAGCCCCAACCCGTGCGCCGCGCCGAATCGCCGTATGCGCGCCCCGCTCGCCACGGCCCGAGTCTACCACCGGCTGCTGAACGCGCCGTGAAGGCACCCGCCCGGACAGGAGAACGGGCCCGGCCGGGGTATGATCGGAGGCCATGTTCCAGAGCCTCGGCGACCGACTGCAAACCGTCTTCGATGGCCTGCGGGGCCGCGGGCGTCTCAGCGAGGCCGACGTCAAGGCCGCTCTGCGCGAGGTGCGCATCGCGCTGCTGGAGGCCGACGTCAACCTGGAGGTCGCCCGCGACTTCACCAGGCGCGTCCAGGAGAAGGCCGTCGGGTCCGAAACGCTGATGTCGCTGAACCCCGACCAGCGCGTCATCGCGATCGTCCACGACGAGCTCGTCGAGGTGCTCGGCGGCAAGGCCGTGCAGCCGACCCTCGCCAGCGACCGCAACGTCTGGATGCTGATGGGCCTGCAGGGCACCGGCAAGACCACCACCGCGGGCAAGCTCGCCTACAAGTACAAGGCCCAGGGGCGCCGGCCCCTGCTGGTCGCCGCCGACACGCAGCGGCCGGCCGCGCGCGACCAGCTGAAGGTGATCGGCAGGCAGGTCGGCGTGCCGGTGTTCGAGGTACAGGACGACGAAGCGCCCGCCTCGATAGCGCGGCGCTTGGAAGCGCACCTGCGGCAGGACTACCGCGACCTGGTCATCGTCGACACCGCCGGCCGCCTCCAGATCGACGAAGCGCTCATGGAGGAGCTCGCCGAGCTCGCCAGCCGCATCGGCCCCAGCGAGCGCCTCCTCGTCGTGGACGCCATGACGGGCCAGCAGGCGCTGCCCGTGGCCAACACCTTCGACTCGCGCATCGGGGTGACCGGGCTGGTGCTGACCAAGATGGACGGCGACGCTCGCGGCGGCGCCGCGCTGTCGGCCAAGCACGTCACGGGCAAGCCCATCTACTTCGCCGGCATCAGCGAGAAGCTCGACGGGCTCGAGCCCTTCCACCCCGACCGGATCGCCGGCCGCATCCTCGGCATGGGCGACGTGCTCACGCTCATCGAGAAGGCCAAGGCCCTCGAGGGCGACGACGAGGAGCAGGAGAGCAAGAGCCTCGCGGACTTCAGCCTGCAGGACATGCTCACCCAAATGCGTCGCATCAAGCAGATGGGGTCGTTCACCGAGGTGCTCAAGATGATCCCGGGGGCCTCGCGCCTGATGCCCGACGGCGGCGTCGACGAGCGCGAGGTCCTGCGGGTGGAGGCGATCATCTCCAGCATGACCGAGGAGGAGCGGCGCAAGCCGCGCCTGCTCAACGCCAGCCGCCGCAAGCGCATCGCCCGCGGGTCGGGCACCAGCGTGCAGGACATCAACCGCCTGATGCGCAACTACGAGGAGATGCGCAAGATGATGAAGCGCATGGGCAAGCGCCGGCCGCGCAAGGGCATGCCCCCGGGGCTGCAGGGCTGAGGTGCCGCCGGCCGGTTGCGGCCGCGCGCTTTGCGCTAGGGCGCACGAAGCGTGTAGAGTGAAACGCTACCGGGGGAGTGCCGCCAAGGCGCACGCCCTCACCCTGTTCACGGAGGAACACTTCTTCACGGAGGAAGCATGGTCAAGATCCGCCTGACACGCATGGGCTCCAAGCGCAATCCCCACTACCGGATGGTGGTGGTGGACGCGCGCAAGAAGCGCAGCGCCGACTACATCGAGCAGATCGGTTACTACGACCCGCGCGAGACCACCGAGAACGCGCTGCGCGTCGAAGCCGAACGGGCCGCCTACTGGTTGCAGCAGGGCGCTCAGCCCACCGATACCGTGGTGCGGCTGCTGGAGAAGGTGGGCGTCGAGGTGCCGGGCGTTCACGCCAAGAAGCGCGCCGCCTACACCCGCCGGGCGGGGACCGCGGCCTAGCCGGCGCCGGCCGCCACCATGCCGCTCGAGCTCGTCACCTACATCGTCCAGAACCTGGTAGCCGACCAGGAGACCCTGGGCATCTCCGCGCAGCGCAGCGACAAGGGCCTGCGCATCGAGATCCGCTGCGCGCCGGACGACGCCGGCCGGGTCATCGGGCGCGGGGGTCGCATCATCAACGCCATCCGCACGCTGGCCCGCGCCGCCTCCGACGGCCGACAGCGCGTCGAGGTCCAGCTCATCGACTAGGCCGGTGGGCGCCTACCCGCCAAGGGGAGGGCGCGTGCCCGGAGATCCCACCGCCACCACGCCACCACCACAGCACGTCCTCGTCGGACGCCTCGGGCGGACCTACCAGCTCGAGGGCGGCCTCCGTCTGCAGCTCGCCGCCGGCGGCGGTCCGGCTGCCGTGCGGGCCGGGGCCCGCGTCTTCGTGGTGGGCTACGGCCCGGCCGCGGTGCGCGAGGTGCGCCCGCTCGCGGGATCGCCGGTGCTGTACCTGGAGGGCGTGCGCGACCGCGACAGCGCCAGGGCGCTCACGGGCGCCGAGGTCTACCTGCCCGACTCCGCCGTGGTCGCGTCGGAGCAGGGGCCGGCGACCGCCGCCACGGCGCAGCCGGACCTGGCGGGTGCCGAGGTGCGCCTGGGGGACCGCGTCATCGGGCGCGTGCGTGAGGTGCGCGCGGCCGGGGCCAACCCGCTGCTGGTGGTCGCGGGAACGGACGGCTCGGAGCTGCTGCTGCCGCTGGCCGCTCCCTACGTGCAGGTGGCCGCAGGTCAGGTACGGCTCGTCGACCCCCCGGCGGGGCTGCTCGCCCCGTGACCCCGGCGCGCGCAGGTCCGCTCCCGGCGTGGCGCGCCCGGTCGCCGCACGCTGAAGCCCGTGCGAGGCTCCCGTGAGGATCACGCTCTACACCCTGTTCCCTCAGCTCGTCACGCCCTACCTGGGCGAAGCGCTGTTGGGCCGCGCCATCGCGCGGGGGTTGCTCGAGGTCGAGACCCGCGACCTGCGCCGCTTCGCCGGCAACCGGACCGGACGCGTCGACGACGCCCCCTACGGCGGCGGGGCGGGCATGGTGATCCGCGTCGACGTGGCCGCGGCAGCGCTGCGCGAGGCGGCCGCCGACACCCCGCCGCCGGACGAGACGGTGCTGCTCTCTCCTGCCGGCGAGCCGCTGACGCAGCGGCTGGTCGAGCGCTTCGCGGGGCTGAGCCACTTGCTGCTGCTCAGCGGCCGCTACGAGGGCTTCGATGCGCGCGTCGAGCGCCTGGTGACCAGGGAGGTGTCGCTGGGTGACTTCGTGCTGATGGGCGGCGAGCTCCCCGCGCTCAGCGTGGTGGAGGCCGTGGCACGGCTGCTGCCGGGGGCGCTGGGCGACGCCGACAGCCACCGGCAGGACTCGTTCAGCACCGGCCTCCTGGACTACCCCGAGTACACCCGGCCGCTCCGCTTCGCAGACGAGCCGGTCCCGGAGGTGCTCCTGAGCGGACACCACGCCCGCATCGACGCCTGGCGGCGCCGGGAAGCGCTGCGCCGCACGCTGCTCAGGCGCCCCGAGCTGCTGGCCCGGGCGCCCCTGTCGGACGCGGACCGCGCCGTGCTGGCCGAGCTTGCGGCGCAGCGCGCCACCCCGGAAGGCGGCGAGGTGCCGCATGACGGGCCCGACACCGGCCGGGACGACGAGGCCGGCGGCTAGCTCGCGAGCCGGCCGCCGGCCTGGGGACCGGGTCGGGAAACGGGGCTACTGCCCGGACGACCCGCCCGACGAGCCGCTTGAGGAGCCGCTAGAGGAAGAACCGCTGGACGACCCGTTCGACGAGCCCGACCCGCCGGAGCCGGAGAGCGCGCCGTCGGCCTTCATCTGGTCGATGACCTGCGGGGTGATGTCGAGGTTCTGGTCGGCGTAGACCACCAGTCCGCTGCCGCTCTGACCGGCGGCGCGGGAGTCGAGCACGATGGTGAAGCCGTCCTTGTTGGCGACCTCCTTGATGGCCTTGTTCACCGCTAGCACGGCGGGCTGCGCGGCCTTCTGGATGTCGGTCTGGTAGCGCTGCTGAACGGCGTTGAGGGTCGTCACGAGCGTCGAGTAGCGCTCCTGTTCGGCGGCCGTGAGCTGCTGGCCCTGCTGCTGCTTCTGTGCCAGCGCGTTGATCTTGTCACGGATGCCGTTGATCTCGGTCTGGGCCTGCTGCTTGAGCTTGTCCGCGGCTTTGCCGGCGGGGTGGGCGTTGATCGCGGCCTGTGAGTCCACGAACGCGATACGGGCGGGCTGGCTCTGCACGCTCGGGGCGGCCGCCACCAGAGGCACGAGCAGGACGGCCGCAAGAGCGACAAGGGTGAGTCTCTTCATAGCGGGGGTAGTCTAACACCCTCATGATGAGAAGCTAGGTCTTCCGAGGTCACGTCTGTGCGCCACTTTCTGCCCCCTTACCCGCCACCCGTCGCCCCCCGCGCGCCGGCTCCCACCGCCTCCGCGGTGCGCCGGTGAGCGCCGCGTTCGTCGTCGTCGTCGGCGTTCTGGGTGCGGTGATCGGCAGCTTCGCGAACGTCGTCATCTACCGCTTGCCGCGGAGCGAGTCGATCGTCTTCCCGGGCAGCCACTGTCCGCACTGCGGCCACCGGCTGAGCGTGCTCGAGCTCGTACCCATCCTGTCGTTCGTGGCCCTGCGCGGCCGCTGTCACGCCTGCAAGGCCCCCATCGGATGGCGCTATCCGCTGGTGGAGGCCGTCACGGCGGCGCTCTTCGTGGCAGTGGCGCTGCGCTGGCCGCCGGTCGTCTACGGCGCCAGCCTGCTCCCCCTGCTGGTCGTGCTCGCCATGCTCGTCATGGCCGCCGTCATCGACCTCGACCACTTCACGCTCCCCGACGCGCTCACCCTGCCGGCGCTGGCCCTGGCCGTGGCCGGCAGCCTGCTCTACCAGCCGCTCTCGGGCCTGCCCTCGCCGCCGCACGCGCTGGCCGGCGCGGCCGTAGGGGCGGGCGTGCTGCTGCTCATCAACCGGCTGGGGGCGCTGGTGCTGCGGCGCTTCGCCGACACCCGCGAGCGGCTGTGGCCCCTCAGCCTCGACCAGGCCAATCTGGCGGTCTTGGGCGGCGCCCTGGGCGGCTGGCGCATCGGGCTGGCGGTGGGAGCGGCCAGCGTTCTCCTCAACCTCGTCACCAGGCGCACCCTGCGCCTCCCCGAGGGACCGCTCTACGGCCTGTGGGCCGTCGCGCTGGTGCTCTCCACCACCAGCTTCACCGTCTCCACCGCCGCCTCGGTGGGCGGCAGCGTCATTGCCGGCGGCACCTTCGCGCTGGTCGGCGCCTTCTACTGGTGGTTGCACGACGCCCTCACCGGGGAGAACGCCTCCGCCCAGGACGGGGCCGCGGAGCAAAGCTCCGCGGGCGCCGAGCAAGGTCCCGCGGGCGCCGAGCAAACCTCCACTGGCGCCGAGCAAGGCTCGGCGGGCGCCGACAGCCCCAAGGCCGTGGTCCAGCCGGACCCGGGCGACGACGAGCCGGTGGCGATGGGCTTCGGGGACGTCAAGCTGGCGGCGGTGCTGGGCGCCTTGCTCGGCTGGCAGGCCTTCCTGGTAGCTCTGCTGCTGGCGGTCGTCTCCGGTGCCATCGGCGGGATCGCGGCGCGCGCGGCGGGCGGCGACCGCGTCGTCCCGTTCGGACCGGCCCTGGTGCTCGGAGCCGTGCTGGCGCTGTTCTTCGGTCACGCCATCCTCAGCTGGTACCTCGGTCTGTTGGGCGCCTGACCCCCCACTCGGCCGCTCCCAGACGTCATGGCGCGCGTTGGCACGCGTGGTACAGTCTTAGCCATTCGCCCGGGCCCGCCCAACCCGACAGCTCGCCCCCACGGCGGCCCGGTCGACGGTCGGTCCCGGAGAGGGGTGCCCATGAACGTCTTGCGAGTGCCGAGCCTCAAGGGCCGCGACCTACTGTCCCTGGCGGAGCTGAGCTCCGATGAGTTCACCGGCCTGCTCGAGAGCGGGCTCCAGCTCAAGCGCAACTGGAAGGCCGGGGTGCGGCCGGAGCTGCTGAAGCACAAGACGATCGCCATGATCTTCGAGAAGCAGTCGCTGCGCACGCGCTCGACGTTCGACATCGCCATGTCGCAGCTGGGCGGCCACTCGGTGCTGTTGAGCCAGAACTACATCGGCTGGGGCGTGCGCGAGACCATCCGCGACGTGGCGCACAACCTCGAACGCTGGGTCGAGGGGATCATGGCGCGGACCTACGGCCACGACACGCTGACGCAGCTCGCCGAGCACGCCGACGTGCCGGTCATCAACGCGCTGTCCGACCTGGCCCACCCCTGCCAGCTGCTGGCGGACTACATGACGCTCCGGGAGACCTTCGGGGAGATCGAGGGGCTGAAGCTCACCTTCGTCGGCGACGGCAACAACGTCTGCAACTCGCACATCGAGGCGGCGACCCACGCGGGGGTCGCGCTCACCATCGCCTGTCCCGAAGGCTTCGACCCCGACCCCCGCATCCTCGAGCGTGCCCGCGCCGCCGGCGGCAACGTGCGTGTGGTGCGCGATCCGCGCGAGGCCGTGGAGGGTGCCGACGCGCTCTACACCGACGTGTGGATCTCCATGGGCATGGAAGAGGAGGCGGAGCGGCGCCGCGCGGCCTTCGACGGGTACACCGTCACGCCCGCGTGGTTCGACGCGCTCTCCGAGCGCGGGGTGTTCATGCACGACCTGCCTGCCCACTACGGGGAGGAGTGCACCGAGGAAGCCGTGTACCATCCTCGGAGCGTCGTCTTCGACCAGGCGGAGAACCGCCTCCACGCCCACAAGGCGGCGCTGGTGCAGCTCCTCGCCGAGGTCCCGGAGGCGTGAATGGCTGAGCGCGTGCGCGTCGGCGTGCTGGGGGCCAGCGGCTACGGCGGGGCCGGGCTGCTCGAGCGCCTGGGCCGCCACGCCGGCGTGGACCTGGTCGCCGTCGGCTCGAGGCAGTACGCGGGCGACCCGGTGGAGGCCTGCTGGCCGCAGTTCGCCGGCCTCTACCCGGGGTTGCGCTTCGAGGCCAACGAGGCGGTGCTGGACCGCTGCCAGGCGGTGTTCTGCGCGACCCCGCACGGCGCCACGGCGCCCCTGGTGAAGCGCGCCCTGGACGCCGGCCTCACGGTCGTCGACCTGTCGGCGGACTTCCGCCTGCCGCCGGAGACCTACGCGCGCTGGTACGGCCTCGAGCACCCCCACCCGGAGCTCTACCGGGACGCCCGCTACGGGCTGGTGGAGCTCCACCGCGACGAGCTGGCCGCCGCGCGGCTCATCGCCAGCCCCGGCTGCAACGCCACGGCCGCCAGCCTGGCGCTGGCGCCGCTGGCGGCGGCGGGGCTGCTCGGCCCCAGCGCGGTAGCGAGCATCGTGACCGGCGTCTCGGGCGCCGGCAGGGCGCCCAGCCAGGCGCTCCACTACACCGAGATGAACGAGAACGCCCGGCCCTACAAGGTCGCCGGGACCCACCGCCACACCGCGGAGATAGAGGCCACCACGGGCCGCGCCAGGGTGGCCGGCAAGCACCTGGAGACGCACGCGCCCTTCGAGCCCTACACGGTCAGCTTCAACCCGGTGATCGTGCCGATGTCACGCGGCATCCTGGCCACCTGCACCACGACTCCGGCAACCGCGACGGGCCTGGGGGACGAGGCGCTGCTGCAGCGCTTCCGCGCCTACTACCAGGGGGATCCGCTCATCGTCGTGCAGGACGAGCTACCGCAGACCAAGGCGGTCGCGGGCAGCGACCGCGCCGTGCTCAGCGTCCGCTACGACGCCCGCAGCGGCACGGTGGCCGCGTTCTGCGCCATCGACAACCTGGGCAAGGGGGCCGCCGGCCAGGCGGTGCAGGCGTTCAACGTGGCGCACGGATTCGACGAGGCCGAAGGCCTCGCGCGAGGGGGGATGTGGCCGTGAGGGTGCCGCTCGGCTTCGAGATCGCAGGCGTGACGGCGGGCCTCAAGGCGTCGGGCAAGCCCGACCTGGGGCTCATCTACTCGCCCTACCCGCTGGCCTGGGCTCTGACCAGCACCACCAACCTGGTCAAGGCGCCCTGCGTGTCGCGCAACCGCTCGCGCTACACCAGCCGGGCGGCCGTGCGGGGCGTCGTCGTCAACAGCGGCAACGCCAACTGCGCCACCGGCGACCGCGGCATCTGGGACAACGAGGACATGGCCGGCGCCGTGGCCTCGGCCCTGGCGCTCGCCCGTGTCCAGGACATGCTGACGGCGAGCACCGGCGTCATCGGCGAGCCGCTGCCGGTGGACAGGATCCGTGAGGCCATCCCTGCCCTGACGGGCGGGCTCGGCGACGACTCGGGCGCCTTCGCGGACGCCATCCTCACCACCGACACCGTCCCCAAGCAGGTGGCTGCCACCCTCGACAAGGGCGGCCGCATCCTCGGCATCGCCAAAGGCTCGGGCATGATCCACCCCACCATGGCCACCATGCTGGCGTTCATCCTCACCGACGTGGACATCGGCCAGGACGATCTGCGGGCCATGTGGCCGGGCATCGTAGAGCGCACCTTCAACCAGGTCTCCGTGGACGGGGACACGTCCACCAACGACATGGCCATCGTCCTCTCCTCCCGCCAGCTCTCCGCCGATCGGGACGGCTTCCGCCGCGCGCTCGAGGAGGTGGCCGCCAAGCTCGCCCGCAAGATCGCACGGGACGGCGAGGGCGCCGAGCACCTGCTGACGGTGCGGGTGAGCGGCGCGCGCAGCGGCGCGGAGGCGCGCGCGGCCGCCCGCACGGTGGCCGGCAGCGCGCTCGTCAAGGCCGCCGTCCACGGCGCGGACCCCAACTGGGGCCGCATCCTGGCCGCGGTGGGGCGTTCCGGCGCGGTCTCCGACCTCGCCAACCTGCGCATCGCGCTACAGGGTGAGCTGGTCTACCAGGGCACGGTGCGCCCCTTCGACCGGCAGGCCGTGTCGGGCCGGCTGCGCGAGGAGGAGATCCTCATCGAGCTCGACCTGGCCGCCGGCGAGAGCACCGGCGAGGCCTGGGGCTGCGACCTCACGCCGGAGTACGTGCGCATCAACGCCGACTACACCACCTGAGGGCGACCGCCCCCGGTCGGCCCGCCCGGCCATGCGCGCCGGGCGCGAGCGGGGCTCCCCCGCGCCGGCCGCCGGCCCGTCAGCGCCGCCGGTTGGCGATGTGGATGGCCTGGCCGTGCGCGTGCTCGGCCGCCTCCATCACCGCCTCCGCGATGGTGGGGTGGGCGTGCTGGGTGAGGGCGATGTCCTCCAGGGTGGCGCCCATCTCGATGGCCAGCGCGGCCTCCGAGACGATATCGCCGGCATCCGGGCCGACCATGTGGAAGCCGAGCAGCAGGTCGGTCTTCTCGTCCCCGACGAGCTTGACCATGCCGTCCGTGACGCCGAGGGTGGTGGCGCGGCCCGAGGCCGACAGCGGGAACCTACCGATGCGGACGGCGTACCCGGCGTCCCGGGCTTCCTGCTCGGTCATGCCCACGCTGGCGTGCTCGGGGTTGGTGTAGATCACCGCGGGCACCACGGTGTCGTAACCGCTGGGCTTGCCGGCGGCGTGCTCCGCGGCCGCCAGGCCCTCCTTCATGGCCTTGTGGGCGAGCAACGGCGGCCGCGCCACGTCGCCGATGGCGTAGACGTGCGGAACGCCGGTCTGCATGTGGTCGTTGACCACGCTCACGAAGCCGCGCTCGTCCACCTCCACGCCGATCTCCTCGAGCCCCAGCCCGCGTCCGTTGGGGCTGCGCCCGACAGCCACCAGGATGAGGTCCACGGTGACGGTCTCCTGCTTGCCCTGGGCGTCCTCCAGCACCACCTCGGTACCCTTCGAGGTCTTCTTCTGGCCGACCGCCTTGGTCGAGGTCCGGATGGTCATGCCCTTCTTGTCCAGAGCCTTGCGCAGCTCCTTGGACGCGTCCGCGTCGCCGAGGGGCACGATGCGGTCCATCATCTCCACCACCGTCACGTCGGAGCCGAGCGCGCCGTAGACGTCGCTGAACTCCAGGCCGATGGCGCTGCCGCCGATGGCCAGGAAGCGCTTGGGCACCTTGCTCACGTCGAGCGCGCCGGTCGAGTCGATGATGCGCTCGCCGTCGAACTCGAAGCCGGGGATCTGGATGGGCCTGGACCCGGTCGCCACGATGAAGCGTTCCGCGGTGACCTTGCGGTCGCCCACCTGCAGCGTGTGCGCGTCCACGAACCTGCCCTCGCCCTCCAGCAGGGTGACCTTGTTGCCCTTGAAGAGCATCCGCACGCCGCTGGTCATCTTCTTGACGACCTCGTCCTTCCAGGCGTTCATGCGCTTCAGGTCGAGCTTGGGCGCGCCGAAACCGAGGCCGTAGTCCTTGGCGTGCTCGGCCTCGCGCATCACCCCCGCCACGTGCAGCAACGCCTTGGTCGGGATGCACCCGGTGTTGAGGCATACCCCGCCGACGGCGCCCTTCTCCACGCAGGCGGTCTTGAGGCCGAGCTGAGCGGCGCGCAATGCGGCGTGATAGCCGCCAGGGCCGGAGCCGATCACGATCAGGTCGAAGTCCATGGAAGCCTCCAAGCGTTGCCCGAGGTCGCGTACGGGCGCTCGGCACGCCTCCCGCCCGGAGCAGGGCGCGCCCCGCTCCTCGCGGGCCGCGCCTCGCACTCCCCACGGAAGTGAAGCCGGGGCCCGTCACCGGGCTCCCGGGCGCTCGCCCGGGAGCCCTGGGCCCGCCCGGATGTCAGCCCAGTGTACCCTCCTGGGCGCGGGAAACGCGGCCGCGAGGCGGACTTCATTGACATCGACACGGAGGCGGCCTATCCTTCCAGCGTGACGAAGGTCCTCCTCATGCGCGCAGGCGCGCGCGTTTCCCTAACCATGGGGGTGCCGACCCGCTGAGCCAGCCGGGACAGCCAGGCTCCGCGTCGGCCCCGACCCGCCGGTCGGGGTCGCTCTTTGTTGTCCTGCTGCGCGCCTCTGGCGTCGCGTGAGCCGTTCGTATACTGGAGAGGTCATGACCGAAACCAAGCAAGCGGACACGGCGGCCGTCTACCGCACCGACCGCTACAACCCGCAGGAGATCGAACCGAAGTGGCAGGCGCGCTGGCGCGACCAGCGGCTCTACGAGGTCGACCTCGACGATGCCAGCAAGCCGCGGTACTACTTCCTGACCATGTACCCCTACCCTTCGGGCGACCTGCACGTGGGCCACTGGTACGCCGAGGCGCCGGCGGACGCCGCCGCCCGCTACCGTCGCATGCGGGGCTACAACGTGCTCTTCCCCATGGGCTTCGACGCCTTCGGACTACCGGCCGAGAACGCGGCCGTCAAGGCGGCCAAGGAGGGGCGCGACGTCCACCCGGCGCGCCTCACCTACGAGCGCATCGCCCGCATGGAGGAGCAGTTCGCGCAGATGGGCGCCATGTTCGACTGGTCGAAGAAGGTCGTCACCTGCGACCCCGAGTACTACCGCTGGAACCAGTGGTTCTTCCTCAAGATGTGGGAGCGTGGCCTGGCCTACCGCAAGGAGTCCTTCGTCAACTGGGACCCGGTCGACCAGACCGTGCTCGCCAACGAGCAGGTGGTCGACGGGCGGGGCGAGCGTTCCGGTGCGCTCATCGAGCGCCGGCTGATGCCGCAGTGGCACTTCAAGATCACCGACTACGCCGACGAGCTGCTGGACTTCGAGGGCCTCGACTGGCCCGAGCGCGTGAAGGTGATGCAGACGAACTGGATCGGCCGCTCGGAGGGCGCCGAGGTGACCTTCACGAGCGAGCGCGGGGACCCCATCGAGGTCTTCACCACCCGTCCGGACACGCTCTGGGGCGCCACCTTCATGGTGCTGGCGCCCGAGCACCCGCTGGTGGCGTCGCTCACCAGCGAGGACCGCCGCGACGAGGTGCGGGCCTACGTGGAGCGCGCCTCGCGCATGACCGAGCTGGACCGCCAGGCGGAGGGCAAGGAGAAGACCGGCAGCTTCATCGGGGCGTATGCGGTCAACCCGGTCAACGAGCAACGCATCCCCATCTGGATCGCCGACTACGTGCTGATGGGCTACGGCACCGGCGCCATCATGGGCGTGCCCGCCCACGACGAGCGCGACTTCGACTTCGCCCGCCGCTTCGGGCTCGTGATCACGCCGGTCATCCAACCCGACGGCGCCGCGCCCCTCGACGGCGCCACTATGGAGGCCGCGTACACCGGGGACGGCAGGATGGTGAACTCCGGACCCTTCGACGGCACGCCCAGCGGCAAGGAGGGGAGCCTCGAGGGGATCCGCCGCGTGATCGCCTGGCTGGAGGAGCGGAGCATCGGCAGCGGCAAGGTGACCTACCGCCTGCGCGACTGGCTCATCTCGCGGCAGCGCTACTGGGGCACCCCCATCCCCATGCTCTACTGCGACCGTTGCGGGCTCCAGCCGGAGCACGAGGGGAACCTGCCGGTCCTGCTGCCGGCGGACGTCGCCTTCATGCCCACCGGCGAGTCGCCCCTCAAGACCCACGAGGCCTTCCTCCGCGCCACCTGCCCCACGTGCGGCGGCCCCGCCACGCGCGAGACCGACACCATGGACACCTTCATGGACTCGTCCTGGTACTGGTTCCGTTACCTGAGCCCGCATCGCGAGGACGTTCCCTTCGACGCCGACCTGGCCGCCCGCTGGACGCCGGTCGACACCTACACCGGGGGCATCGAGCACGCCATCCTGCACCTGCTCTACGCCCGCTTCTTCACCAAGGTCCTGCGCGACCTGGGGCTGGTCGCCATCGACGAGCCCTTCCGGCGCCTGCGCAACCAGGGCATGATCCTCGGCGAGGACAACGAGAAGATGTCCAAGTCGCGCGGCAACGTGGTGAATCCCGACCTTCTGGTGGGGGAGTACGGCGCGGACGCCGTGCGCACCTACCTGATGTTCATCGGGCCGTGGGACCAGGGTGCGCCGTGGAGCTACCAGGGCATCGAGGGCGTGACGCGCTTCCTGGGGCGCGTGTGGAGCCTGCTGCTCGATCCGCCCGAGGCGCCGGCGGCCGGCGGCGCGCCCGACGCCGGCGCCGTGGAGGAGCTGCGCCGCGCCGTGCACGGCGCGATCCGCGCCGTCACCGAGGACTTCGAGGCGTTCCAGTTCAACACCGCGGTGGCGGAGCTGATGACGCTGCAGAACGCCATGAGCAAGGCCAAGAGCGGTGCCGTGACGCGGACCGCTGCGTGGCAGGACGCGCGCCGCACGATGCTCCTGCTGCTCGCGCCGATCGCGCCCCACCTGTGCGAGGAGCTGTGGGAGCGGCTGGGCTTCGAGGGCTCCGTCCACGTGCAGACGTGGCCGGACTTCGACCCCGAGGCGCTGGTGCGGGACAGCATCCCGATGGCGGTGCAGGTGAACGGCAAGGTGCGCGGCCAGATCCAGGTGCCCACGGACGCCGCCAAGGACGCCATCCTCAGCCTGGCGCGGGCCGAGCCGAACGTGGCCCGCTACCTCGCGGCGGGCGAGGTCCAGCGCGAGATCGTGGTCCCCGGGAAGCTCGTGAGCTTCGTGGTGCGGTGAGCCCGCGGAGCGGCCCGGCCGCCGGTCGCACGGCCCGGCCCTGACAGGGGCGAAGGCGCGGGCGCCGCGCCGAGCGCTACTGCGGGGCCAGCAGCACGACCTCGCGAAGCGTCGACAGGTCCACCGAGGGACGCACGATGAAGCTGCGCCGCAGCTCGTTGGGGTTGGGTGGCAGGACCTGCTCGACCGTGCCCACCAGCACGCCGTTGGGGAACAGCCCGCCATAGCTGGACGTCTCGACCTGATCGCCCACGGCCACCGGCTTGTCGGCGATGAAGTCGGTCACGCGGATGCGGCCCCCCACCTCGCCCACGGCGATCCCTTGCCCGCCGCGCCCCCGCACCGTCACGCCCACCCGCGACTGCGGGTCGAGGACGGTGCGCACCACCGCGTTGTGAGCGGACACGTCGGTGACGATGCCCACCAGGCCGGTAGGCACGGTGACCGGCATGTTCGTCAGCACGCCTTCCTTGGTGCCCTTGCCCAGGCTGAGGCGGGCGAACGCGGGGCCGCTGCTGCCGCCCGTGACGGGAGCGGTCGTCACCACGCCGGGCGACTGCTCCTGACGCACCGACAGCACCTCCTGAAGCCGCTGCAGGCGCAACTGCAGGTCGCGGTTGCTCTGCTGGAGCCCGGCGATGCGCTGCCGCATGTCGTACACCTCGGACAGCAGGTTGTTGCGGTTGGTGAGGCTGCGCAACGTGGCGCGGACGTTCCGCCCCGAGCGGTAGAGCAGGTCGTGGGGCATCGCGACGGAGGCGCTCAGGTCCACCGGGACGCGCCCGACGAAGGCGGTGATGACGAACGTCAACAGGCCCAGGGCCAGCAGCACGTACCAGGCGCGGAGCAGGCTAGACAAGCGTCACCCCCAGGCGACGCGCGCCGTCCACCACGGCCGCCACGCTCATGCCCACGACGTTGAAGTAGCAGCCGTCGATGGCGCTGACCAGCGCCGACCCGCGCCCCTGGATGGCGTAACCGCCCGCCTTGTCGAGCCCCTCGCCGGAGTCCACGTAGCGCCCGATCTCGCCCTCGTCGAGCGCCCGCATGCGCACCTCGGTGTCGACCACCAGGCACTCCCGACCCTGCCCGTAGAGCAGGGTGTGGCCGGTGAAGACGTGATGGGCGCGGCCGGCCAGGCGCGACAGGAAGGCGCGGTTCTCGGCGGCGTCCTCCGGCTTGTTGAGGATGGCGTCTCCGAGCACCACCACCGTGTCGGCGGCGATGACGAGCGCGTCGGGTCTGGCCTCGGCCGCGGCCGCGGCCTTGGTACGGCTGAGCCGCCGGACCAGCTCGACCGGCCCCTCGCCGACGCCCGGCGTCTCGTCGATATCGGCGGGCAGGACCTCGAAGCGAAGGCCCAGGGCCTCCAGCAGGTCGCGACGGCGAGGCGAGCCGCTGGCGAGCACGATCCCAGTCACCACAACAGTCTACCTGGCGGCCGCCCTTCGGCCCAGGCGGCCGGAGCGACGCCGACGGGAGCGTCCCTCGGCGGAGGGTAGACTACCGCGGGAGGCCGGACATGGACCCAATCGAACGCCTCAAACGGGACGCCGCCGAGCGGGCCCTGGACCTGGTCGCGTCCGGCATGCTCCTGGGGCTCGGCAGCGGCAGCACGGCGCGGCACTTCATCGCCGGCGTAGGTGCCCGCCTGGCGTCCGGCGCGCTGCGCGACGTCCGGGCGGTGGCGACCTCCCGGGACAGCGCGGACCAGGCCAGCGGGCTCGGTATCCCGCTCATCGAGCTGCCGGCCGGCGGCATCGACCTGGCGGTCGACGGCATGGACGAGGTCTCCCCCGCCCTCGACGCCATCAAAGGCCTGGGCGGGGCGCTGACCCGCGAGAAGATCGTGGCGGGCGCGGCGAAGCGCTTCGTGCTGGTCGGGGACGAGCGCAAGCGGGTGAGCCGTCTCGGCGAGCGCGCGCCGGTCCCGGTCGAGGTGGTGGCGTTCGGCTGGCTCCGCACGCGCGAGCGCCTGCGCGCCCTCGGCGGCGACCCGCGCCTCCGCGGCGGCGAGGACGACCCTTTCACCACCGACAACGGCAACCTCATCCTGGACCTGGCCATGCCCGGCCCCTTCGACCCACGCCGGCTGGCGGCGGCGCTGTGCGACGTGCCGGGCGTCGTCGAGCATGGCCTCTTCCTGGGCATGGCGGAGCGCGCCTTCGTTGCCGAGGCGAACGGCGTGGTCGAGCTGACGCCGGAGCCCGCCCGTCCATAGGAGCGGCATGACCTCGACCGCCATGATCGCAGGACCGGCATGATCGTATCCGTGGGCATCGACATGATCGAGCTGGCGCGCGTGCGCGCCGTGCTCGAGCGCCACCCCGAGCGCTTCCTCGACCGCCACTTCCACCCCCAGGAGCTGGCCGACCTGGAAGGCCGGCTCGACCCGGTGCCGGGCCTGGCGGCGCGCTTCGCCGCCAAGGAGGCGTTCCAGAAGTGCTGGCCCGAGACCTTCGGCTGGCGCGACGTGTGGGTCGTCAAGGAGGGGCCGCGGCCGCGGCTGGCGTTCGCGCCGGAGCTCGCCGCCGCGCTGCAGGCGCAGGGGCTGGCGGTCCACCTGTCGCTCTCGCACACGCGCGACCACGCCGCCGCGGTGGCGGTGCTGGAGCGTCTGCGCGGCCGGGAGGGGTGACGGCGTGTCCGGCGCACTGAAGCAGGTCACCGCCTACACCGACGGCTCCTGCGAGACCCAGACCGGTGACGGCGGCTGGGCCTACCTGCTGGTCTACAACGGCGCACGCAAGCGCCGGAGCGGCTTCGAGCCCGGCACCACCAACAACCGCATGGAGTTGACGGCGGCGGTGCGCGCGCTGCAGGCGCTCCTCGAGCCCTGCCACGTCACCATCGTCACCGACAGCCAGTACCTGAAGAAGGCCTTCACCGACGGCTGGCTGGACGCCTGGCAAGCCAACGGCTGGCGCACGGCGGGCCGCAAGCCGGTCAAGAACCAGGACCTCTGGCAAGAGCTGCTGGCGCTGGAAGGCAGGCACCGCGTGGAATGGGCGTGGACGCGCGGCCACGCCGGGCATGCCGAGAACGAGGAGGTCGACGGGCTGGCGCTGGCCGCCCGCCGGCAGCGGCGCGCCGTGCCCTAAGCGTCCGCTTCGGCCAGACAGGCGAGCAGGCGTTCGAAGGCGCGGTAGCCGGTCACCAGCGACGCGGGCTCCACCCACTCGCTGATCCGGTGCGCGTCGCCGCCGCGGTAGACGCCGAAGGCGATGGCCGGGAGGCCCTCGGCCATGGCGGCATTGGCGTCGGTGCTGCTGGCGACCACGGCACCTTTCACCCCGAGCTCCTCCAGCGCCCGCAAGGCGCACGCCACCAGCATGTGGTTGTCCACGAAGGCGGCCGGACGGTCCCCGACCTGCTCCAGCGCCACGTGGCAGCCGGCCCGGCGGGCGGCCGCCCGGATGGCGCTCCGGGCGCGCCGCTCCAGGTCCTCCAGGACGCCGCCGTCGAGGCTGCGTAGGTCGAGGTTGAAACCCGCCTCCTGCGCGATGGCGTTGATGCTGGTGCCGCCCCACACCTGGCCGACGTTGAGGGAGGTGCGGGGCTCGGTCGGCACGCTCAGCCCCACCAGCGCGTGGATCGCCTCGCCGGCGGCATGCACCGCGCTGGCCGCGGGGTAGTCCCCCCAGGAGTGCCCGCCGGCGCCGTGGAAGCGCGCCTCCAGCCGGCGCGAGCCGACCGCTTGCGCGACCACCGTCCCCAGGTGCCCGTCGACCGCCACGAAGCAGTCGGCGTCCGAGCCGTGGTCGGCGACGAGCTGCCGGGCCCCGCGCAGGTCCCCGACGCCTTCCTCCCCCACGGTGGCCGCCAGCGTGAGCCGGGGCCGCAGGCCGCCGTCACCGAGCCGCTCCGCGAAGGCGGTGAGCACCGCCAGGCTGGCGCTGTTGTCCCCGATGCCCGGCGCGCACAGGCGGTCGCCGTCCCGCCGCACGCCGACGTCGGTGTCGGCGCCGAAGACGGTATCGAGGTGCGCCGCCACCAGCACGCGCGGACCGCGCCCGCCGGGGACCGCGGCCACGACGTTGCCGGCAGCGTCGCGTGCCACCTCCAGGCCCGCCTGCTGCCACGACTCGGCGACCAGAGCGCCCCGGGCGTCCTCGCCGAACGGCGGCGCCGGGGTCTCGGTGATGCGCTTCAAGTGCCTCTCGAGGCTGGGCTGGAGGGTGTCGCCGCCGCCGGGGCGGGGACGAGCGGACACCTCAGCCGTTGTCCTGCAGGGTCGCGATCCCCTCGCGCAGAGCGTACAGCGCCGCCTGGGTGCGGTTGTTGAGCCGCAGCTTGGAGAAGATCTCGGACAGACGGTTGCGCACGGTCTTCTCGCTCACGCCGAGCGACTGCGCGATCTCCTGGTTCGACGAGCCCTGCGCGAGCAGCCGGAGGATGTCCTCCTCGCGCTCGGTGAGCTCGCTGATCTTGTGGTCGGGGTGTTCGGGCAGCTCCCCCACCTTGCGGAACTCGTCGAGGATGGAGGCGGCCATCTCGGCGTTGAGCAGCGTCTCCCCCGCGGCGACACGCCGGATGGCGTCGACGAGGTCGTTGGCGTCGGCGTCCTTGAGCAGGTAGCCGCGGGCGCCCACCTTGATCGCCTCGAAGACGTACTTGTCCTGCCGATACATGGTGAGGATGATCACCTTGGCATCGGGCTGCTCCGCCAGCACGGCCTTGGTAGCTGCCACGCCGTCCAGCTCGGGCATCTGGATGTCCATGAGGACGACGTCCGGCTTCGTCTCCAATGCGTAGCGGACGGCCTCACGGCCGGTCGAGCCCTCCCCGATGATGCGGAAGTCGTCTTCCGTTTCCAGGATGCTCCGCAGGCCCTGGCGGAACATCGCGTGGTCATCGCATAGGAGCAACCGGATCATGATGCCCCTACTCTACCGCAGCGCGGGCCGTGATACCGTTGGGTCGCAGCTGCCGGGCTCGTGCCGGGCCGGATCGGTCGCACCCTCATGGCCCCACCAGGCTCGAGTGCGGTCGGCGGCGTGGCGGGAGCCCGGCAGCTGCACGAAGGAAGCTACGAGGATCCCGAAGAGGTGGACGCATGGCGCATCCCAAAGGCGTCCTGATCGAACGGCTGCAGAAGGCGGGCCAGGCTAGGCCCGAGTTCCGCAGCGAACGCACCGGTCCGGACCATCAACCTACCTTCCTCAGCGACGTCCTGGTGGACGGGCAGGTGCTCGGCACCGGCCAGGGAGGAAGCAAGCGCGAGGCCGAACGCCGCGCCGCCGAGGAGGCCCTCGGGGCCCTCGAGCAGGGCGGCCCGGCCCCGGTCGAGAACGGCGGAGCCGACGAGCCGTACGGCGACCAGCCGTGCCTCGACGAAGCGGACGCCGCGGAGCCGTACGCCGACGATGCCGAGCTCCCCTTCGAGGGGCCGTGGCCGGTGTTCGAGTCGGTGCTGGCGGGCGCCCTCCAGGTCGCCGACCGGCGCATCCCCGACCACCTGCGTGGCGACGAGGCCCGCCTGGCCGTCCGCGACTTCGCCCTGGCACTGTACAAGGACGTGCTCCAGGACCTGGGCGACGTCGTCGAGGAGGAAGACGAGGAGAGCTAGCCGGCTGGCGCTCGCCGCCGTGGGCGACCCGGCTCCGAGCGCCCGTGCCGCGCCTTAGCTGGCGGCGTGCTCGCGCGCGAAGCGCTCGATCCGCCGCAGGTCGGCGGTGGCCTTCTCGCGCACCAGCATCTCGCGCATGCGCTCGCCGCCGCCGAACTCGCCGAGGCCCTGGGCCTCGATGATGTCCACCATCTTGGCCGCGAAGGCGCGCAGCGGGGTGGCGACGGGCAGCTCGCCGGCCGTGGCCTCGTCGGCCATGCGGAGCGACAGCAGGTCGGTGTCGAGGCCGTACGCCCCGTCACGCACCTCGACCACCACGTCGCCGTGGTCGGTGGTGACCAGGAAACGACGGACCCGAGCAGGCACGAGACAGAGCCTAGCACGCGCTTGGCCGCGGCTGCCGCAGCCGGCGCGGCGGGTCTTCCGTCCTCGGGCGTGGGTGCTAGCATGGACCGAACCCTGACCCGTCCACGCCTGAGGAGGCCCTCTTGCCCGTTCCGCCCGAGCACGGAGCGATCCGGACCCCCACACCCCCCCGCCCGGCCGCCACGGCCCGCAGGCCGGGGGCGCAGCGAGCGATGCCGCGGCTCGGGGCACCGTGAGCCACCGCCGCCTGGAACGTGACCTCGGGCTCTACGCCGTGGTCACCATCAGCGTAGGGGCGATGATCGGCAGCGGCATCTTCGTGCTGCCGGGGCTGGCCGCCAAGATCGCAGGCCCGGGCGTGATGCTGGCCTACCTGCTGGCCGGCTTGATCGTCCTGCCGGCGGCGCTCAGCCAGTCGGAGATGGCGACCGCCATGCCGGAGGCCGGGGGGACCTACCTCTACGTCGACCGCGCGCTGGGCCCGATGCTCGGCACCATCGCCGGCATCGGGGTGTGGTTCTCGCTGGTGCTCAAGAGCGCCTTCGCGCTGGTGGGGTTGGGCGCCTACCTGCTGCTCTTCCTCGACCTCCCCACCAAGCCGGTCGCGTTCGCCCTGGCCCTGCTGGTGCTCGGCGTCAACGCGCTGGGCGTGAAGCAGACCGGCCGGCTGCAGGCGGTGATCGTCACCGGCGTGCTGGCTGTGCTGGTGCTGTTCGTGCTCCGCGGCGGCGCGGCCGTCGACCCGCAGCGCTACCAGCCCTTCCTCAGCCACGGCGTGGGCGGCCTGCTGGCCGCCACGGGCTTCGTGTTCGTCAGCTACGCGGGCGTGACCAAGATCGCCAGCGTGGCCGAGGAGGTGCGTGCGCCGGGCCGCACCATCCCGGCCGGCATCCTGCTCAGCATCGGCCTGATGATGGTGGTCTACACGGCGCTGATCTACGTGGTGGTGGGGACCACCCCGGCCGATGCGCTGCACGGCACGCTCACGCCCATGGCGGCCGCGTCCCGCGACATCCTCGGCGGCGGAGGCGAAGCGATCATCGCGGTGACGGCCCTGCTGGCCCTCACCAGCATGGCCAACGCCGGCGTGCTCTCCTCCTCGCGCTACCCCTTCGCGATGGCCCGCGGCGAGCTGGCGCCGCCCCTGTTCCGGCGGGTGCACCCGCGGTTCGGCACGCCGCTGGCCTCGATCGCCCTCACCGGCGCGGCGCTGCTCGTGCTCATCGCCTTCGTTCCCGTGGTGGACCTCGCCAAGCTCGCCAGCGCCTTCCAGATCCTGGTGCTCTGCTTCGTGAACCTGGCGCTGATCGCGTTCCGGGAGGCGCACCTGCCCGGCTACCGCCCCACCTTCCGCGCTCCCGGCTACCCCTGGGTGCAGCTCGCCGGCATCGTCGCGGGGCTGGCGCTCATCACGCAGATGGGATGGCTGTCGGTCATCGGCGCCGCGGCCATCGTGGGGGTGGGGCTGCTGTGGTTCCGCGCCTACGGGCGCCCGCGCACCGAGCGGGAGGGCGTGGCGCTGGCCGCCCTGCGCCGCAACACCGACAACGCCGCCGTCGGCCACACCCGCCGGGCCCTGCACGCGCCCGGCGCCCTCAGCATGCTGCTGCCCGTCCATCCGCACCTGACGGCCGCGCGCGAGCGCGACCTGCTGAGGTTGGCGCGGATGCTGGCCGGTGAGGAGGACCGCCTGCGGGTGGTCCGCTTCGAGCAGGTCCCGGAGCAGGTGGAGCTGGTAGCCGCGCTCCGGGACATGCCTCCCGAGGATGCGGCCTTCGAGGCGCGGGTGCGGGGCAGGCTCACCGCTCTGGGAGCGCGCCTCTACTGCGGCGAGGTCGTGGGACACGATTGGAAGGAGGGAATCGTGCTCCACGCGCGCGAGCACGGGGTGGGCCTCATCCTCACCGACGAGATCCGCGCGCCCACCCCGCTGAAGCTTTTCAGCCGGGACGCCGGCTGGCTGATGGACCGCAGCGGCGCCAACGTCGTGGTGCTGGGCCCGCAGCCGCTCGGGGAGATCCGCGAGGTGCTGGTGATGGGCACCGGCGGCCCCTTCGACGCGCTCAAGGTCGACCTGGCGAGCCGCATCGCGCGCAGCGAGGGCGCCGCCATCCGCTTCATGCACGTGGTCGGCGAGCGCGTGCTGCCGGCGCAGCTGGAGACGCTGCGGGCGTACCACGAGCAGCTCTCGGAGCTGTGCGGCGTGCCCACGCGCAGCGACATCCGCCAGGCGAGCGAGCCGCGCGCGGCGCTGGTGGAGGCCTCGCGCGGCAGCGACCTGGCGGTCCTCGGCGCGACCGTCCACCGCTACATGGGGGCGCGCGGCGCCCGCGACCTCGCGCACCGGCTCGCCACCAGCCTGGAGTGCCCCGCGCTGATCGTCCACGCTCAGCTCTCCCACCGCCGCACCCTGCTGGGCACTCTGCTCGAGCGCTTCGCCTACGGGACCGAGGGATGACCTACTTCCTCAACGCCCATCCCGCCTTCGCGATCGCGCTGGTCATCGCCCTGGGCGCGGGTGCCCAGTGGCTGGCCTGGCGGCTGCACCTGCCGGCCATCCTGCCGCTGCTCCTGGCCGGCTTCCTGGTGGGGCCCGTGCTGGGTTGGCTGCGCCCCGGGCAGGCGTTCGGGAACGGCATGCTCTACCCCACCGTGTCGCTGGCCGTCGGGCTGGTGCTGTTCGAGGGCGGCCTGACGCTGAGGCTGTCGGAGCTCCACGAGACCCGCGCGGTCATCGCCCGGCTGGTCAGCGTGGGCATGGTGCTCACCTGGCTCGGCGGCGCCGCGGCCGCGCACTGGCTGGCCGCATTGTCGTGGCCCCTGGCGCTGCTGTTCGGGGCGCTCGTGATCGTCACCGGGCCCACGGTCATCACGCCCCTGCTCCGCATCGTGAGGCCCCGCGAGCGGGTCGCCAACGTCCTCAAGTGGGAGGGCATCGTCATCGACGTGGTGGGGGCGATGGTGGCGGTACTCGTCTCCGAGGCCGTGGTGCTGGGAGGCGGGCAATCCACGCCGGTGCACACGGCGCTGCTGGTGGCGCGCTTCCTGCTGGTGGGTGCCGCCACCGGAACCGCGGCGGGCGCGCTGCTGGCGTGGGTGCTCCGGCGCCGCGCCCTGCCCGACTACCTGGTCAACGTCACGGCGCTGGCCATGCTCTTCGCGGCGTTCACGGTCTCCAACCTGATCACCGCCGAGTCGGGGCTGCTGGCCGCCGTGGTCATGGGCGTGATCGTCGCCAACGCCGACGTGCCGCGCCTCGAGGCGCTGATGAGCTTCAAGGAAGACCTGAGCGTGCTGTTCGTGAGCGCGCTGTTCGTGGTGCTCGCCGCCAACCTCGAGCTGGGCACGCTGCTGGCGGAGCTTACCTGGCGCTCGCTGGCGTTGCTGCTGGTGCTGGTGCTGGTGATCCGGCCGGCGGTCGTCTTCGTCAGCGCGGCGCGTTCGCCCCTCAACGTGCGCGAGAAGCTGTTCCTGTCGGGCATCGCGCCGCGGGGGATCGTGGCCGCGGCGGTGAGCTCGCTGTTCGCCGCCAAGCTGCAGGCGTTCGGCTTCGCCGAGGCGCCCTCCCTGCCTCCCCTGGTGTTCCTGATGATCCTGGGCACCGGCCTGCTGGCCAGCCTCGGGGCGCGCCCGCTGGGCGTGCGGCTCGGCGTCGCCGACCCCGACCCGCAGGGCTTCCTGATCCTGGGCGCGCACCCGGCGGCGCGAGCCATCGCTCGGGCGCTGGCGCAGGAGGGCATCGCCGTGATGCTCGCCGACACCAACTGGTCCCACGTGGCCGCGGCCCGCGTCGAGGGGCTGGAGGCGTTCTACGGCAGCCTGCTGTCCGACCGGAGCGACGACGAGCTCCGGCTCGCCGGCATCGGACGCCTGCTGGCCCTCACCTCCAATGACGAGGCGAACGCGCTGACGGCGCTGAAGTACGCGCGCGACTTCGGGTCGGCCAACGTCTACCAGCTCGCGCCCGGCCGGGGCGCCGCCGCACGCGGACGCCTCGGCCCCGCCCGCGGCGGGCGCGCCATCGGCGCCGACGACGTCACCTTCTCGCGCCTTGAGGCGCTCTTCGAGGCCGGGGCGGAGATCAAGCGCACGCGACTGACAGAGCGCTTCGACCTGGACGCGTTCAAGCGGCGCTACGGCCAGGCGTGCATCCCGCTGTTCGTCACGCAGGGAGACAGGCTCCGGGTGCTGGCGGCGGGCGACCCGGCGCCCGAGGCCGGCGCCGCCCTCGTCGCGCTGGCCCTGGACCCCGAGCGGGGCGCCGCGAGCACCGCCACGGCCGCACGGGAGCGGAGCGAGGAGTCCGAGGCGTCCTCCCACCAGCCGGAGGACGCGGACACGCGCGACCGGAGCTAGCGCAGCCAGGCCGTGGCGCGGCCGCGAGGCCGGGGCAGCGCCTCAGCGGCGGAGCGCCGTCAGCGCGCGCCGCGGACTACTCGCTGGCTTCGTCCAGGAACTGCTGCAGCCGGCCCACGTGGACCGTGATGGGCGCGCGCCGCCGCCGCACCGCTCCGTACTCCAGCAGGCGCGCCAGGCAGTGGCTCACCGTCTCCCGCGTGGCGCCGATCATCTTGGCGAGGTCCTGCTGGGTGAGGTTGAGGTCGATGACGGTCCCGCGGTCCCCGTTGACCCCGAAATCGTTGGCGAGCCGGAGCAGCAGGTTGGCCAGGCGTCCCGGCGCGTCGAACGCGCCGACCTCCGCCTGCCACTGCTGCGCCTGCCACAGGCGCGTGCTCATCACCTGGATGAACTTCATGGCGATCTTGGGGTACTGCGCCAGGAGGCGCTGGAAGTCCTCCTCGGGCATGACGATCAGGGTGGTGTCGACGACCGCCTCGGCCTGGTTCGGCCGCCGCTCGCTCTCGAGCAGGAGCAGCTCCCCGAAGATGTCGTACTGCCCCAGCAACCCGAGGATCATCTCCTTGCCGTTGGGGAAGTACATGGAGATCTTCACCATGCCGTCGCGGATGAAGTACAGGGCGTCGGCAGGGTCCTCCATGTGGTAGATGATCTCCCCCGCCGTGAACCGCTTGTACGGGGTGATCCGCGACAGTTGCTCGAGCTCGTCGGCAGACAGGTCCTCGAACAGCTGGGTGTTCTTCAGGTGCCAGACCAGGCTCGGATATTCATGCATCAACCGCAGTCTACACGACGGCGACCACCGGGTAAAGCGCGCCCAGGCCGTGTGGGTGGGCACTCTTCGGCCCCGGGGAGGGGTCTCAGGCCCCGACGGGTGCCAGCAGGTAGGCCTCGAGCAGCGCCGCGGTGTGCTCCAGCGCGCGGCGGTGGGTCCGCTCGAAGCTGTGCGAGGCGTCGACGCCGGGCCCGATGAGGGCGGCGCGGTGGTTGCCGCCGGCGCGCCAGGCGGCGGTGGCGTCCGAGGCGTAGAAGGGGTAGACGTCGATCTTGAGCGGGATGCCGTGCTCGCGCGCCAGTCCGCGCAGCCGCCGGTTCATGCCGTAGTCGTAGGGGCCGCCGGAGTCCTTGACGCATAGCGTCACGTCGTACTCGGTGCTGGTCTGCCCCTCGCCGACGGCCGCCATGTCGACGCACAGCAGCTCCGCGACGTCCGCCGGGATGCCGGTCGCAGCGCCGTGCCCCACTTCCTCGTAGTTGCTGACGAAGAAGTGCACGTCCCCCTCGGGCGCCCGCCGCGCGGCGAGGAAGGCGCGCGTCACCGCCAGCGCCAGCGCCACCGCGGCCTTGTTGTCGAGGTGCCGGCCCTTCACGAAGCCGCTCTCGGTGGCACGCGGCCGGCTGTCGAAGGACACCACGTCCCCCACCTCCACGCCGGCGGCCCGCACGGCGTCGGGCGAGCCCGCCTCGATGTCGAGCCGCACCTCCATCACCCCGGCGTCGCGCTTGAGGTCGCGCAGCTCCTGTCCGTGGACGTGCGTGGACTGCTTGGTGTTCACCACCGTGCCGGAGATGCTGGTGCCGCTCTCGGTGTGCACCTCGCACTCGGCACCCTCGATGGTGGCCCAGTCGTAGCCGCCGATGGGGCTCAGCTTCAGGCGGCCGCTCGCCTTGATCTCCTTGACCATGGCGCCCAGCGTGTCGATGTGCGAGGAGACGGCGCGCGGAGCGCCGCCCTCGCCCGGCAGGGTCCACAGCAGCGCGCCTTTGCGGGTGCGCCGCGGCTTCACGCCCAGCACCTCGAGCTCCGCCTCGACCGACGCCAGCGCCCGGTCCGTGAAGCCGCTCGGCGAGGGCGTTGCCAGGAGCTCCAGGAGCACCCGGACGCAATCGTCCATGTCCACCGCAGGTAGGCTCATGAACCCCATGGTAATCCGCGAAGGGGTTGCGTCAGGGTCGCATCTCCGCCGCTCGACGCGTTCGGGCCGCGGCGACGCCTCGCTGCCGGGCGTGCCGCGGCCGTCGGCGCGCGCCTCCCGGCGGCCCGCCCCGGGGCGCTCAGGGCGCGCCGGGGCCCGGCGCTACTGGCTCGAGCCGGCCGACGACCCTGCCGTGCCCGCGCTGTTGCCGCCGGCCGAGGCCCCGCCCGCGCTCGCGCGGAGCGCGTCGGAGAGCGTGAACAGCCGCGTGAAGCTGGCGAGCTTGGTGTAGTCGCCCACCTTCAGATCGTCCACGAAGATGGTCGGCGTGCCGCTGAGCTGGAGGCCCTGCGTGGCGGCCTGGTAGGCCTTCTCCACCGTGTTCGAGTAGGTGCCGTCGCGGATGCACGTCGCCACCCCGTCCGTCTTCAGGCCGGCGTCCGCGGCGACCTTCACCAGCGCGTCGACCGGGTCCTGCAGCGCGGCCCAGTCCGACTGGCTGGCGAACAGGGCGTCGTGGTAGGTCCAGAAGGCGGCGGGGTCGTTGGCGGCGGTCACGCACTCGGCCGCCTCGGCGGCGCTCATGGCGTTGGGGTGGATGCTCTTGAGCGGGAAGTAGTGGAACTCGACGCGGACGTCGCCCTTGCCCAGCAGCACCGTCTTGAGCTGCGGCATGACGTCCTCCGCGAAGCGCTTGCAGAAGGGGCACTCGAAGTCCGAGAAGATGCGGACGACGTGCTTGGCGTCCTTGGGGCCGTAGCTGTGGTCGGTGGCCGGGAACAGCGACGGGTCCACCGTCTGGGGCTGCAGCGTGAAGCTCACGTCGTAGGGCGCCTGGCCGGTGACGGTGAGGTGGAGCACGTACTCCTCGACGCCCACCGCGGTCGGCCCCTTGCCGGCGTAGTTCGCCGCCTGCGTGCGGAAGAACTGCGCAGCCGGCCCGGCGATGCCCTGGCCGTAGCCGGTGGCCGCACCGATGAGGTCACCGGCGAAGCGCACGTTGGCGTCGTTGAGGGAGCCCTTGCCGCTGACGGCGACGGCGATGTTGGAGGCGCTGTCCACCTGGAAGTGGAAGCCCGACGCGGCGGTGAAGCCGCCGTCGGCCGGGGCGGGCTGGTAGCTCTTGAGGGCGTCCATGATCGTCGACGGCGCCTCGCCGATGGACGCGAAGGCGACGGGTAGGAGGGCGGCCAGCGCCGCCACGAGCGGCGGCAGCAGCCTGCGCAAGCGAGCCATGGGTCGTGCGGTCATCGCAACTCCTTCTGGGCCCCGTCCGCCGTGAGCGGCAGACGCCGGGCTCCGGTCGCCTCGAGCAGGGTGCGTGCATCCAGGCGCAACATCACGTCCTCGGCGCCTCCCCCGGCGTAGACGACGCCCGCGGCGGGCACGCTCACGCTGTCGATGAGGGTGTCGAGCGGGCTGGCGTGGCCGAAGGGCGGCATGGCGCCCACCGGATAGCCGGTCACGGCGAGGGTGCGGCCGGGCGTGGCCAGCCTCACGGCGCGCCTCGACAGCCCCAGGGCGCGCGCCAGGAGGGGCATGCGTACGCGCGCCTCGCCCGCCGCGATGACCAGCAGGGCCGTCCCCTCCGCCTCGAACACCAGGCTCTTCAGGATGGCGTCCGGCGCTACGCCCAGGGCGCGGGCGGCGTCCGGAACGGTGGGGGTGGGCGCGCCCGGCCGGACCAGCTCGGCGACCAGGCCGGCTCCGCGCACATAAGCGGCGAGGTCGCGGTCGCTTCTGGCCTCCGGCACGGGCATGGAGCCCAGTCTAGCCCCGGCGCGGGGGGCCCTCAAGGAACGCGCGTCCCGGCGCCGCACCTGCCGGCGCGGGCCGTCGCCGGCCCGATGGCCGGGGGACCGCCCGCCTCGCCGGCGTGCTCAGGCGAGCCCGTAGAGCTCGCCGTACTTGGCCCGCAGGTAGCGCAGATAGGGGCCGGCGTCGAGCGGGGAGCCGGTGGCGCGCCGCAGCAGCTCGTCCGGCAGGTAGCGCGCGCCGTGCCGGTGCACGTTGTCGCGCAACCATCCGAGCAGGGTGCCGAAGCGCCCGGCGCGGATCTCGCGCGGGATCTGTGGGTGGGCCGCCCTGGCGGCCTCGAACAGCTGCACGCTGATCAGGTTGCCCAGCGCGTAGGTGGGGAAGTAGCCGATCAGCCCGATGGACCAGTGCACGTCCTGGAGGACGCCGGTGGCGTCGCTGTCGGGGGTGATGCCGAGCATGTCCTGCATGCCGCGGTTCCACGCCTCGGGCAGGTCGTGGACGGCGAGCGACCCTTCCAGCAGCGCCAGCTCCAGCTCGAAGCGCAGCATGATGTGCAGGTTGTAGGTGACCTCGTCCGCCTCCACGCGGATGAGGCTCGGCTCGACGCGGTTGACGGCCGCGTAGAAGGTGTCCAGCCCGACCCGGCCGAACTGCGCCGGGAAGGTCCGCTGCAGCCGCGGGTAGGCGCCCTCCCAGAAGTCGCGGCCGCGGCCCACCAGGTTCTCCCACAGGCGCGACTGCGACTCGTGCACGCCCAGGCTGGCGGTGTCCTCCAGCGGGGTGCGGTAGTAGGCGTCGGCCACCCCCTGCTCGTAGAGCGCGTGCCCCGCCTCGTGCATGGTGCCGAACAGGGCCGCGTTCAGGAAGTGGCCCTGGTAGCGGGTCGTGATGCGCACGTCGTACTTGCTGAGCGCGGTGGCGAAGGGGTGCACGGTGCGGTCGAGGCGGCCGTGCTCGAGGTCGTAGCCGAAGGCCGTCACGGTGTCGAGCGCGAAGCGCTCCTGAGCCGCCTCGTCGAAGGCCTGGTGGAGGACGGCGTCGTCGATGACGCTGCCGGCCTCGCGTATCTCCGCGACCAGCTCGGTGAGCTCGCGCCGGAGCGGCGTGAACACGGCGCGCACGCGCTCGGCGGTGGAGCCGGGCTCGTGCAGGTCGTGCAGGGCGTCGTAGGGATGGCCCTCGAAGCCGAGCGCGTCCGCTTCCTCGCGCTTGAGCTCGAGCATGCGCGCCAGCTCCGGCGCGAACGCCGCGAAGTCGTTCTCCTGACGGGCCCGAGCCCACACCGCGCGGGCCCGCGCGGCGTGCTTGCCGAGCGCCTCCACGAGCGCCGGCGGGAGCTTCGAGGCGCGGTCCACGGCGCGGCGCGCCTGCCGCACGGTGGCCGACTCCACACTGCCCTCGGGCAGGCCCGCCGCCTCGAGCGAGGCCACCAGATCGGCGAGCGCGGGGTCGGCGAGCCGCTCGTGCGCCACCGTCTCCAGCGTGGCCATCTGCTGCCCGCGCGCCTCGGCCGCGCCTTCGGGCATGTAGGTGTTCTCGTCCCAGGACAGCACGGCGTGCGCCTGAGACAGGTCGCTCACCACCGCCATCCGGTCGAGGAGCGCGCGGAACGTGTCGTCTCGCTCGGTCATCGGCTCTCCTCTCGCCGCGCCAGTCTACCGTCGCGGCGCGGCGCCGGTCCGGCGTTCCAGGCACGGGGACGGACACGCGGGGCCGGACGGGCCCGGGCTCCCGGGCCGCGTTCGGCCGGCGCCGACCGCCCGGCGCAGCCGGCTGGCCGCGGAGGCGCGACCGCGACCCAGGCCCGCCAGGGGCGCAGGGCCGCTCGCGGGAACGCCCGCCGAACGCGCAGAGTTACCGTCGTGAACGGGCAAAAAGCCCCTCCACCCCGTGCTATCGTGAGGCATGGACATCGATGTCTCCGACGTCGCTCGCGACATCGTGGCGCAGGAGCGGGCGCTGCTCGCCGACCTGCAGGCCCTGCTCGCCCGCCTCGAGGCGGGCCGCGAGCACGTGGACGATCTGCGCAACGCCATGCGCGACCTGGACGGCATCTTCATGCTGGTGGTGGCGGGCGAGTTCAACGCCGGCAAGTCGTCGCTGCTGAACGCGCTGGTGGGCGAGGCGGTGATGCCCGAGGGCGTCACCCCCACCACCGACCGCATCACCGTCGTCACCTACGCCGATCAGCCCGGCGAGAGCGAGGAGGCGCCGGCGCTGGTGCGGCGCAGCTTCCCCGCCCCGCTGCTGCGGGACCTGGCGCTGGTCGACACACCGGGCACCAACGCCATCATCAAGCGCCATCAGGAGCTCACCGAGCGCTTCGTGCCGCGCGCCGACCTGGTGCTGTTCGTGACGAGCGCCGACCGCCCCTTCACCGAGAGCGAGCGCGCCTTCCTCGAGCTGATCGCCTCGTGGGGCAAGAAGGTGCTGATGGTGGTGAACAAGGTCGACATCCTGGAAGGCAAGGACGCCGAGGCGAAGGTGCTCGACTACGTGCGGGACCATGCCAGGACGACGCTCGGCACCACGCCCGAGGTGTTCGGCGTGTCGGCCAAGCGGGCCTTCAAGGCGCGCCTGGCGAACGACGTCGAGGGCGTCCAGGCGAGCGGCCTCGGGGCGCTGGAGCGGGCGATCTCGGCCAGGCTCGGCAGCGAGCGGCTCAAGCTGAAGCTGCTCTCCCCGCTGGGCGTGGCGCGGCGCACCGCCGAGCACTACCGCGAGGTGCTCTCCGGCCGGCTCGAGCTGCTCGCCCACGACCGCGGCACGCTCGACGAGATCGAGCGCCAGCGCGACCAGTTCGAGAAGGACATGCGCCGCGAGTACGACGGCTACCTGGCGCGCATCGAGAACGTGCTGCTGGAGGTCGAGAAGCGCGGCTTCGAGTTCTTCGACGACACCGTGCAGCTCCGCAAGCTGTTCATGCTCATGAACACCGGCCGGGTGCGCGAGGCCTTCCAGAGCCGCGTGCTGAGGAGCGTCGACCAGGACATCGACCTGGCGGTGGGGGCCCTGGTCGACTGGTTCATCCAACGCAACCTCCAGCTCTGGGAGGACGTGATGACCTTCGTCAACGAGCGCCGCGCGGCCGAGCGCGAGCGCGTCATCGGCGAGGTCGGCGGCCGCTTCCAGTACGACCGCCAGGCGCTGGTGCGGGCGCTGCACGAGCGCTCCGAGAAGGTGCTGGAGAGCTACGACCAGAAGGCGGAGGCGTCGCGGCTGGCCGACTCGCTGCAGGGTGCGGTGGTGCAGTCGGGGCTGCTGGAGGTGGGCGGCATCGGCCTCGGCGCGGCGGTGCTCGCCATCCTCACGACCACCGCCGTGGACATCACCGGGGTGGCCCTGGGCCTGGCGCTGATGGGTGTGGGGCTGCTGGTGATGCCGCGCCAACGCCGCAAGGCCAAGCGCGAGCTGAGCGCCAGGATGACCGAGCTGCGCGAGGGCCTCGGGGAGACCCTGAGCGGCCAGCTCGAGGCCGAGCTGGCACGCTCGCAGGAGAAGCTCTCCGGCGCCATCAACCCCTATACGCGCTTCGTGCGCGCCGAGCTCGAGCGGCTGGGGGCCCTGGAGGGCGAGATGGACACGCTCGAGGAGCGCATGGCCAGCGTCAGGCGTGAGGTGGAGGGGCTGGCGTAGGCGGGTCGGGTGTGACCGGGCAATCCCGCCCGCGTGCCGACCGCACGCCGCATAATGGAGACACCCGAGGATCAACGCGCCCCCGAGGGCGCGGCTGCGTTCACCCACCCCGGTCGGCAGGTCCACGGACAAAGGGGAGCACGGCCCGACCGGACACAAGGACCATCAACCCGTCGTCTTCACGGCTTGTTGTGGGTTGGTGGCGCGTTCGGTCGCGCTCGACTCGACCGTAGAATCCATGTCCACCACACCTTGGGGGGATCATGCGAGTCACCGACTTGCGCTGGTTGCCCGGCGTGGTCGCGGCGCTGGCCCTGCTCCTAGCAGCCTGCTCCGGACCGCGAACGGCGGCCCCGGCCGCCCCGGAGAACACCGTCGTCAGCATCGACGGGATGCAAGCCGAGATCGAGACGTCGAAGCTCGATCTCTCAGCCCTCTCCTTCTTCCAACCGCCCACCACCAGCTATTGCGACGCCGGCCAGAACGTCGCGTACGCCCAGGTCCTGGTGCCGCTGCTCGCCATCCAGGACCGCAAGCTCGTGCCGTACGTCGACGTCTTCTGGATGCCCCGCAACTGGAACCACAAGCTCGTGCTGTACGCGCACGGCTACCTCGACCCGCTCGACCCCAACTGGCTGCAGAGCTTCCTGGGCCAGGCGGAGGGAACGGCGCCGGGCTCCGAGCAGCTCGCCGCCACCCGTGACCGCGTGCTGTGCCAGCACTACGCCATCGGACTGTCGAGCTACTCGAGCCCGGGTTACGCCGTCAAGGAAGGCATCATCGACACCCACCTGCTCAACGCCGTGTTCAAGTTCGTGTTCTGGCGCACGCCCGACAGGACCTACGTGATGGGCAGCTCACTGGGCGGCCTGATCACCGTGGCGCTCGCCGAGCAGTTCCCGAACCGGTACGACGGCGCCTTGCCCACGTGCGGGCCCGTCGGCGGGAGCCTGGCGGAGTTCGACTACATCGGCAACGTGCGGCTGTTGTTCGACACGGCATTCGGGAACACGGTCTTGAGCGGCTCGCTCACGGACTGGCAGCGGGACGACGACTGGATGACCGAGGTCGAAGCCGCGATACAGTCCGACGCGCTCACGAACGGGGGCCTGACCTTCCAGCGCCTGATGAACACCGGCGTGACCTATGCCGGCGTCCCGTACGGGCCCCTGCCGTTGCTGCAGACACTGACGACGTACGCGCCCATGCTGGAGCCCTACTACGCGAACGACCTCGGCGGCCAGGCGAACCAGCTGATCGCCGTGAACGCCCTCTTGCATGCGCTGCGCTACCACGTGGTGGGTGCCGGCGACGTCATCGACCGCGGCGACGGCTCGCCGTTCTCGAATGCGGGCGACAGCTACTCGGGCCTGGCGCCGACGTTGCCCAGCACCTTCTACGTGGATCCGCAGGCCACGTACACCCCGGACGGCAGCGCGGTCGATTACTACGGGCGCTTCTACCAGCCTTCGGGGGATCTGCACGTGCCGACGCTGTCGCTCCACAACTATGTGGACCCCGACGTTCCGATGGCCCACGAGTACCTGTACCAGGCGTTCGTCGACGCAGCCCTCGGCCCCGACGCAGGCAGCATGCTCCGGTCCTACCTGGTCATGGGGTACATGCCGGACGATCTGCTGCAGATGCTGGGCCTACCCGTCGACCCGGACATCGAATCCCGCGCGCCCCTGCCCTACGGTCACTGCAACTTCCGGCCGACGGACATCGTCGCGGGCCTGGTAGCCCTCGATCACCGAGCCACCTACGGCGATTGGCCGACCATCTCCAACGCCGACTTCCGGCAGCTTCCGCCCCTGCCGTAGCGCCTTGCCCCAACCGTTCCGGCGGCCATGGCGGCGCATGGCCGCCGGAACGGTTCACCCCCGCCTGAAGTTGCGTCCCAGCGCCGGAATCGTGCCGCGAGAGCGGGCCACGGTGCTACACTCTCCCGCATGGCACGAGAGACCCGCCCCCGCATCGCCTATCAGGGCGTCGCCGGGGCGTTCAGCGAGGAGGCGGCGCTGGGGTTCGCGCCGGACGCCGAGCCGGTGGGGTACACCGAGTTCGGCGACGCCTTCCGGGCGGCGGTGAGCGGCGAGTGCACCTACGCCTGTCTACCTGTCGAGAACAGCCTGGCGGGCTCCATCAACCAGACCTACGACCTGCTGACCGACTCGGTCCTGCACGTGGTCGGCGAGCAGATCGTGCGGGTGCACCACAACCTGCTGGCGAAGCCGGGGGTGAAGCTGGAGGACGTCAAGCGCGTCTACAGCCACACCCAGGCGCTGCAGCAGTGCCAGACCTTCATCCGCAAGCACGGCTTCGAGGCGGTGACCGACTTCGACACCGCCGGCGCGGCCAAGTTGCTGGCGCAGAACGGCGGCGAGGGCAAGGCGGCCATCGCCAGCAAGCGCGCGGCCGAGGCCTACGGCCTCACGGTGCTGGCCGAGAACATCGAGGACCTGGACTTCAACTACACCCGCTTCTTCATCCTCGGCGCCGACGAGCGCGCCAAGGAGCCGGGCGTCAGCAAGACCAGCCTGGTGCTGGCCACCCGCCACAAGCCCGGCTCGCTGGTGGCCTGCCTGGAGGAGTTCCCCCGGCACGGCATCAACATGACCAAGCTGGAGTCCCGCCCGCGCCGCGACCGGCCCTGGAGCTACCTGTTCTACGTCGACATCGAAGGGCACATCGAGGACGAGAACGTCGCCGAGGCGATCACCGGGCTCATGCGCAAGGCGGCGTTCGTGAAGTTCCTGGGGAGCTATCCGGCGGCGCCGGATGTGAGGGAGATCGGGTAGCAGCGAGCTGAGCAAAAAGCACGCGTGGGGGACGCCGCTGCGCGGTTAGGATGGCGCCAGCGAAAGGCCGTTGTCTCCTTGCCGATGAAGCGTTCGTTGTCCGCCGTCTGTCTGCTTGTTTGGCTGCTCGTTGGGGCAGCGTCGGCGGAGGCGACGCTCACGGTGAATGCGCCTCCGGACAGGCTGGCGCTGCCGGGGGACTTCGTGACGCTGGTGTTCCGGGTCTCCGGTGACGTAACGGGTCAGGCAACGATCGACGTCGCATCCGCAAAGGAGTACACGCTCCTGACTCCCCCCGGCACCATCGCGATACGTGCTGGCGTCCCGGTCTCGGAACCTGTCACCGTGGCCATCCCGCGGAATGCACCAGCACTCACGGTCGAAGAAGTCACGATGACCGTCAGCATTGGCGGGGCACAGGCCGACGCGACAACGCGCGTCACCGTTGGCGCGAAACGCGGCTTGCAACTGGCGGCGCCGGCCAAAGTTCCGTTGTCCGAGGGCTCAATCACGTTCACGCTCATCAACCGAGGCAATGTCGAGGAAAACGTCACCCTAAAGGTGCGGCACGAGAACGAGCCGCTCGTTACCAAGGCGCTGACGCTTGTCGCTGCGAAGACCGTACGCGTAGCCGTGCCGATCGTGAAGGACGGCAGTTACGAGGCAAGCCTGGAGGCGGATGGCGCCGTCCAGGCACGGGCGTTCGTGCACGTTGTCCAGGAGGGTGTGCCGGCGCCCCCACCCATAGCGCTCCATGGCGAGCTGGTCGGGACGCTCGACACGAGCCTCGCCTGGAGCTTCGGCGTGCGATTGCGGGGACCGCTTTCTGACTACCTGGACACGACCGCCGTGGTGCTAACCGATCAGCCGGCAGAGTCGTACTGGACCCTCAACACCGTCCGATGGTCGGCCACGGTCGGAAGCCTCGCCCACGGCCCTCTCAAACTTCCGCTGCCTGACAAGCCCGGCGTCCGAGCTTCCCTACGTGCAGGGCCGCTGTTCCTGGGGCTCGCGGCGACCGCCGCAGGGGCGAACCAATTCTCCGCGTACGCATTCGGCGGCCAGAGCATCACCGACGAGACGGTCGCGGCTGCGGCCGGCATGCACGCAGGCGAGCCCATGGCAGCCGTCAAAATCGCAAACAAACGGGGCTCCACTACTTGGACGACATCCGCGAGTCTGCTGGACCGGACGCTGGCTGCACAAGCAGAGGTCAGCGAGTGGAACCGAACCCTCTCCGCATCGAACTCGTTAGGTATCCAGGCGAACGATCTGCTGGCAAGCGACGGGACGGTGCATGTTGGGGTCGCGCACAGCGACCCGCTGGCATCTTTGTGGGGCAGCGTCGACGTGCCGGTTGGACGGCAGTCGGTGTGGGGCGGCCGTCTCGGCGTTTCCGCTCAGGTGCCCTCCACCGCACCAGGCCGTGTGTATCTGACCATGCAGGGCGGAACCGACCAGAGCTACGCGACTCTGAGTTACGCTGTTGAACTTGGCAGCGGCTGGCACACTTCAGATCGGTTCGGCGCAACGTCCGACACCAACGGCTTCGGCGTCCGAGTCGCTTCCTCGTGGGCTTATGCCACCGGCCGGCGCCACTCGGCAACTGTCCTGGCCGACGTCACCTACCACCCGGGCTCCGGTATAACCACGGGGCAGTTGTCGGGGCGCTACGCGACCGCGGTCGGTCCCGCTTCGGTCTCGCTGACGGGCGGTTGGAACCTGACGAACACCACTGCCGATCTCGGCCTCGCGGCGGCATGGGATACGGGCCGAGCCGAGTTCCAGGCGATCGCAGACGGTGGCGTAGATCTCGCTTCGCGCGCTTTGACAGCCAGCCTCGGGCTCTCCGCCAGATGGGACTTCGATCTAGACGTGCCCGCAGCGGTGATATCGGCTGCGGGCGGGAGGCGCCTGGGGACTCTCACCGGGAGCGTCGTGGCGGGGACCGTGGGCATTCCGAACGTCAGCGTCCGTGTTGGTGGTTACATTCTCCGTACGGGCGCCGACGGCACCTTCTCCGTACGGCTCAAGCCCGGCCGCTGGAACGTCTCGGTCGAACTCGGGTCGCTCCCAATCGAGTACCGCATCGACGGCTCGTTGGAACGGAGTGTGACGCTCGGAGCACAACGGACGACGCACGTCGACTTCCGCGCCGTGGCTACGGCCGGCATAACGGGACGCGTGCTCCTGGACAGCAATGGTGACGGCGTCGCAGACGACCCTCCGCGGCCGGGGAGCGGGACGGTGCTGCTCACCGATCAATCCGGAGTCTCGCAATCCCTGTCTGTTGGCTCGGACGGTACCTTCCTTGCCCGCGGGCTGCTACCCGGACCAGCCACGCTGACCCTGGCAGATCTCCCTCTGGGCGCGACGGTCGAAGGGGGTCGCAGGCAGACCCTCGCTCTCGACTCTGGCACGGCAACTCGAGTGATCTTCCTCGAGGTGCCAGCTATCGTCTCGGCGCCGACGTTCAGCTCAGCCAGCCTGCGGATCCGAAAGATCCACTCCGAGGTCGACCGCGTTCCGCCCGGCGCCGCCCCCATCGTGGAGGTGACCGTGCAGGGCCACCCCGATTACGTGGACCTGCGCGTGGGCAAGGTTTCGCTGCGTCTGTCGCAGGCCGAGCAGATGTGGAGGGGGCGCATACCGGTTCCCGCAGACGCGTCGTCCGGCGTCCTGGCCTTCGAGGTGACGGCCACGTCCGGGGAGCGTACGGCCGCACGACAAGGACAACTCATCGTCGATCCGGCGGCGCCGATGGTGGTGACGACGGTACCTCCCAAAAGCGCCGCAGGGAAGCCGTTCGACATCCAGCTCAGCGTCTACGCGGATGCCGCCTCTGTCGTAATCAAGACGCGGCTGGGCCCGTCGGTTTCGGCAACGCAGCTCGCCCCAAGCCGCTGGGTTGCGTCGGTGACTACGCCGGCGAAAACGAAACCAGGCGTCTACACCGCAAGCTACGACGTCACGACGAAGGAGGGTCGATCGGTCCGAGGCACGTTCCAGTTCAGGATAGGCCCGCTCTGATGCAGGCCCCGATCAAGACCTCCAGAAAAGTCGCGCGCCGACTTTCCAAGCAGGTGCCGTCCCTTGTGCGACGTCACGGGTTCGGGAAGGCGTGGAACGTCACACGGAACGTGTAGCTCCCGGGGACCTCACTTCCGTCAACGCGCATACTGAAGTCTGCCGGCGTCAGCAACCCCTGGAACCCGTCCGTGGCGTGCGCTGAGCTCAATACCGTGGCTTGCGCGGGTTTGCCCGTGATCAGTACGTCACCCGCGTTGGGGTGCGCGATCCGAGACCCCGTGCTCTGCGCCACCGAGACCTCAACGGAGTACCCCCAGGGATCGTTTGTCGCAACCTCGATGGACCGGAAGTCGGCCGAGGTGAAAGACAAGGGACTCCCGGCGCTGATCGCCGCCACGTACGCCGCAGCGTTGCCGCCAGAATAATCGAAGTGAACCGTCGAAAGGCTGCCTGCCACGCTGCCATCGAGCCTCAGCACCACGAACGCCGGCACGATGACCGTGACCACGCTGGTGATAGTTGTCTCGCCAGATCCGTCGTGAACCTGCGCACTATTCCACAAGTGGTACCGGATCAAGGCCGTGTAGGTGCCGGGAGGCACCGCGCTGTCCGGGCGAAGACGGAAGTCCAACGCGAGGTCCGTGAGACCACTGTCGCCCACGAGGAGCGTCCGAGGAGTCTCGCTCAATGGCATCCACTCCAGTGTCATCGCCGCCATGTGCGGTCCCGAGACCGTGGCCTGGGCCTCAACGACGATCGGGGCGGTCGGGGTCCAGGGGGACCGCGAGATCTCCGCGGACATCTCCGATCCCTGCTTCGGGTGGAGCTTGAGCTGGATGGGCATTGCCGGCGCCGCGGGCTGCAAGCTGGCTCCCAGCGCGGCGACGAACTCTGCCTGACTGGGCGCGAACTGAACCGGGTTGCCACAGTCCTTTTTCGGCACGCACTGGATCGTCTGTGCGCTTGCGATTGCTCCCAGCATCAGAGCACATGCCCATAACGCCAGGCTCCGCGCGATCATGGGACCTGGATCGGAAGCTGCCCGCTGAGGGTTGCCCCCTGCCGATCATGCAGCAACGCCAGCGCCACGTAATAGCCGGAGGTGAGAGACTTGGGGACTGGCACGTCCACCTCACGTTGGCTGCCTCGCAGCACCGGTATGTCGTCGACGCTCTGCGTGGCTAGGGTCTTCCCGTCCCGATCCCGGAACTCGATCGCGCCGGTGATCCGGACCAGGGTATTGCCTTCGTTTGAAAGGACTACAGCCAAGGCACCGTTGTCACCAAGGTACATGTCGGAGAGCTGGGCCTTGGGCCGCTCCGTCCCGGAGATCGAAACATAGACCGCCACCCCGATGGCTGTCGTAACGGACATCTGCACCTTCCCGTTGAGGGCAGGGGCAGCGGCTCCGATGTCGAAGACCAGCATCGCATGGTACGTGCCATCTAGCGCCGAGTCCGAGGGTACCTCGAGCGAGAAGCGGAAAGGCACTGTGGAGTTGGGCGGAAGGTCCAATGCCATCGCCTCCGGCTGCAACCAGGAGCGGCTGGAGTACTCGGCCGAGCCGTTGCTCAGGAACTGCAGCTTGCCGGTGGGGCTTAGCGTCCAATCCGATACGTGAACCGTAACGTGCTCGGTCGTGGTCGAGTTCGAGATGAGGTCTATCGACTCGGTGACTGTCGATCCGGGCGTTGCCTGGAGGTCGACCCGCGACGGGGAAACGCCGATCTCCGAGGCGTAAACCCCGGAGATCAGCGCAAGAAACGCTAGAGCGACGACGAACGGCTTGCCCATGCGGCCATCCTACGGGGTCGCAAGCACGTAGGTTACGACCGCCGAGTAGCTACCAGGCGCTTCGTTGCCGGTCAGGGTGAGCGTGTAGCTGCCGGCGTCGATTCCCACATTCTGCCAGCCCTGCGTCTTGGTGCCCGAGCCACTGCTGATCGTCATGCCGGTGTACGTGCCCGAGCCATCAGCGGCAGCGATGCTCGTACCCGATGTTGATACGGTTCCGAGATCGAAGGAGCTGACCAGCGCGGGGATGCCGGTGTCTCCCGTAACCGTCGGCGTCACCGTGATCTGGCTCAGCGCCAGCCCATCGGTCGAGGTCGCCGCCCAAGTGGTTACGCTGGTGGTCGTGCTGACGCTCACGCCCAGCGACCAGGAGCCCTTGTTCACGAGCGCCTGGAGCACGTCCTGGCCACTGGTACCGGTCATGGTGTAGGTGCTGTTAGCAGCCAGGCCACTTGCGAGTTGCTCGGCCGTGGGAGCGAACGTAAGCGACGTGCCAGTGTTGCCGATGCGAAGGAACGCAACCTCCGGGATGCTTACGTCGATATTGTGGTTGGCCGTCGAGGTGTATGTCGCGGCGAAGGACACGGAGCCCACCACGAAGGCAATTGCAAGCAGGATGACGAGTACGGACTTCCGCATATCTCTTCCCTCCGGATTCAACATCATCGGCCGGTCGCGCTACTAGCTCCGCCTGTCCCAAGCGCCCGAATACAGGATCAGGCTTCATCGCTTCCGAAGGGACCCTCGCCATCTCGATTTGGCAAGGGGTTTCGTTAAGCTGAGGGAAGCCTAGCCAGGACTCACTTACAGGACTCTTAGTCCAGGCTCCGTTTGTGCGCTTTCCCACGCGAATCTGTACGAATTGTGGGGGTTCGCACAGAATCGCCGGCCCGATCGGCCGATGGCTGCCACTGGCTGCGGGAGCACGTCGCCTAGACTGGGTACATGGACGATAGCGAGCGCGGCGCAGACGAGCCGGACGTCGCAGACGAGCGGACCGCCTCCGACGACGCCCCCACCATCCGTCTCGACGACGTGCTGAAGCTCGCCGGCATCGCCGCCACCGGCGGCCAGGCCAAGCACATGATCCAGTCGGGCCTGGTGAAGGTGAACGGTGTCATCGAGACGCGACGCAAGCACCTCCTCCGGGAGGGCGACGAGGTGCAGGTGGACGACGAGACCTTCGTCGTAGAGCTCGCCGGCGAGGGGGACGAAGGGGACGAGGGCCAAGGGGAGGGCGCGTCCGACGAGACGGCCAGCGGCGACGTTTGAAGGGACGCGAGCCCACAGCCGCCACGCCGCTCCCCTACAACGCCCCCAGCACCTCCACCATCACCCCCTCGAGCGCCACCACCCCCACCCGCTCGCCGGGGTACCACAGCGTGCGCGACGCGTAGCGTCCGCCGCCCGGCGAGCGGTAGACCTCGACCCAGCCCCGGGTCAGCTCGAGCAGCCACGTCTCCCCCACCCCGCCGCGCGCGTAGGCCGGCAAGCGCACGTCCTGGCTCGCCGCGCCGCGCACCACCTCGACGGCCAGCAGCGCCTCGCTCCCCGGCCGTGACGCGGAGCGGCCGAACCTGGGCGAGGGGTCGAGCAGCGCCAGGTCCGGCCGGAGCAGGTCGGCGTCGCCCAGGTGCAACGCCGGCCGGAACGCCAGCGCGGCGCGCCCGCCGAGCTGCGGCTCGAGCCGCGAAGCCAGCGCCACCACCGCCGCCACCTCCTTGGGCCGCGGGAGCGGCTCCACCTCCACCCTCCCGCCGATCAGCTCCGCCCGCGGCCCGCCCGGCAGCGCCCCCATGCGCAGCCGTGCCAGGAACTCCGCCACGCTCAGCCTGCCGGTCACCCGCGCGCCCCGCTCCACCGAACCCTCGATGCCAGCTGTCATGCTTCGAGCATGCGGCCATCCGGAAGTTCTTGCACGTCCGAGCCGGGCTGCCGCCCAGCAACGGCGGGCACGCGCGTAGAGCCCGCCACCCTGGGACGCCACGCGCCGTCCCTCGGCAGGAGCCGCGCGGCCCCGGCGCGGACGTCGTTCGCACGGCACGGGCCGGCGGGTGCACGGCCCCCGCCCAGCCCGGCCAGGCCCACGTCACACTCTCCTAGGACCCCGCCCGCGCCCGTGATACACTCCCCAGCGGACCGGCCCCGGCCGCTGCAGACCCATGCCCAGACGCGACGACATCCACAAGATCCTGATCCTCGGCTCCGGCCCGATCGTCATCGGGCAGGCGGCCGAGTTCGACTACTCCGGCACCCAGGCCTGCAAGGCTTTGCGCAGCGCCGGATACCAGGTCGTGCTCGTCAACTCCAACCCCGCGACGATCATGACCGACCCGGACGTGGCCGACCGCACCTACATCGAGCCGCTCACGCCCGCCTTCGTGGAGAAGGTGATCGCGGCGGAGAAGCCCGACGCGCTGCTCCCCACCCTCGGCGGCCAGACCGCCCTCAACCTCGCCAAGACGTTGTGGGAGGAGGGCACGCTCGAGAGGCACGGCGTGGAGCTGATCGGCGCCAACTACGAGGCGATCCAGAAGGGCGAGGACCGGCAGCGCTTCCAGGCCTGCATGCAGGACATCGGCATCAAGACGCCGTCCGGCAAGATGGTCTCGTCCCTCGACGAAGCGCTCGCCTTCGTGGACACGATCGGCTACCCCGCCATCATCCGCCCCAGCTACACCCTCGGCGGCACCGGCGGCGGCGTGGCCTTCAGCGAGGCGGAGTTCCGCCAGGTGGTGCGCCAGGGACTGCACGACTCGCCGGTCCACACCGTGCTGGTCGAGCAGTCGGTGCTGGGCTGGAAGGAGTACGAGCTGGAGGTGATGCGCGACCACAACGACACGGTCGTCATCATCTGCTCCATCGAGAACGTCGACCCCATGGGCGTGCACACCGGCGACTCCATCACCGTGGCGCCGGCGCAGACGCTGTCGGACAAGGAGTATCAGAAGCTCCGCGACTACTCCATCCAGATCATCCGTGAGATCGGCGTGGACACCGGCGGCTCCAACATCCAGTTCGCGGTCAACCCCGAAGACGGCGACGTCATCGTCATCGAGATGAACCCGCGGGTGTCGCGCTCCTCGGCGCTGGCCTCCAAGGCCACCGGCTACCCCATCGCCAAGATCGCCGCCCTGCTCGCCGTCGGGTACCACCTCGACGAGCTCCCCAACGACATCACCAAGGAGACCAAGGCGGCCTTCGAGCCCACCATCGATTACGTGGTGACCAAGATCCCGCGCTTCGCCTTCGAGAAGTTCCCGGGCGCCTCGCGCGGGCTCGGCACGCAGATGCGGTCGGTGGGCGAGGTGATGGCCATCGGCCGCACCTTCAAGGAGTCGCTCCTCAAGGCGCTGCGCTCGCTCGAGCTGGACGTGCGCGGCGAGACCGCGGAGATGTCGCTGGAGACGCTGGAGGGCCTGCTCGCGGCCAACCCCGTGCGGCTGCCTGCGGTGCTCGAGCTGCTGCGGCGCGGCAAGAGCCCGCAGACGCTCTTCGAGAAGACGCACATCGACCCCTGGTTCCTGGGCCAGCTCAAGGAGATCGCCGACGGCGAGGCGGAGATCCGGCAGATGCCGGACCCCGGGACATGGAGCTGGGAGCAGTGGCGCGAGATCAAGCGCTTCGGCTACTCGGACGCCGACCTGGCGCGGCTGCGCTGCAAGCCGGCCGGCGAGATCCGCGCGCTCAGGCTCGCCGGCGGCGGCGCCCCCGTGTACAAGACGGTGGACACCTGCGCCGCCGAGTTCGAGGCCTACACCCCCTACCACTACTCCACCTACGAGTGGCAGGACGAGGTGGCACCCTCCAGCAAGGACAAGGTGCTCATCCTCGGCTCCGGCCCCAACCGCATCGGGCAGGGCGTGGAGTTCGACTACGCCACCGTCCACGCGGTGTGGGCGCTGCGCGAGGCGGGCTTCGAGACCATCATGGTCAACTCCAACCCCGAGACCGTCTCCACCGACTACGACACCGCCGACCGCCTCTACTTCGAGCCGCTCACCTTCGAGGACGTGCTGAACATCGTCGACCACGAGAAGCCCAAGGGCGTGATCGTGCAGCTCGGCGGGCAGACGCCTCTGAAGCTGGCGCGGCCCCTGCATGAGGCGGGCGTGCCCATCTGGGGGACCTCCGCCGAGGCCATCGACGCCGCCGAGGACCGCGACAGCTTCCACGCGCTGTGCACCGAGCTGGGGATCCCCCAGCCTGCGGGCGGCGTGGCCGACCGGCCGAGCGAGGTCCGGCAGCTGGCCCGGGAGATCGGCTACCCCGTGATGGTGCGGCCGAGCTACGTGCTGGGCGGGCGCGCCATGCGGGTGGTGGCGTCGGACGCGGAGCTGGACGCCTACCTCGCCGAGGTCTACGCCGAGCTCCCCGACAACCCCAGCATCCTCGTCGACGACTTCATCGCCGGCGCCACCGAGGTCGACGTGGACGCCATCTCCGACGGCGAGACCACGGTGGTGGCGGGCATCATGGAGCACATCGAAGGCGCCGGCATCCACTCCGGCGACAGCGCCTGCATCACGCCCCCGGTGACGCTCCCGCCCGAGGTGACGCGCACCATCCAGGACTACAGCGTGCGGCTGGCCGACGCCATCGGCGTGCGCGGGCTCATCAACATCCAGTACGTCATCAAGGACGACGAGGTCTTCGTCATCGAAGCCAACCCGCGCGCCAGCCGCACCGTGCCCTACCTGTCCAAGGCCATCGGCCACCCGCTCGCGAAGTACGCCGCGCTGATCGCGGCGGGCCGCACCCTGAAGCAGCTCGGCCTCAGCGAGATGCCCGCCCCCCGGCTGTACAGCGTCAAGGAGGTGGTGCTGCCCTTCCTCAAGTTCCGCGACATCCTGCCGGTGCTCGGCCCCGAGATGCGCTCCACCGGGGAGAGCATGGGCATCGCCGCCGAGCCGGCGCTGGCCTACTACAAGGCGGAGCTGGGCGCCGGCGTGACGCTGCCGCGCGAGGGCCTGGCGCGCCTCATCGGCACCGGCCTGGACGAGCTGGAGAAGCGCCTGTGCGAGCTGGGCTTCCGGGTGGAGCGCGGCGCGCAGCCCGGCGATGCCGGAGACGACCCCGACTACACCTTGCTCGTGGACGTCGCGCACACGCAGGAGCTGCGGCGGGCCCTGGAGAACGGCGTGCCCTACGCCACCACCCGCGAAGCCGCGCGGTGGACGGTCGATGCCATCCGCGCCGCCGGCACCGCGGACCTCGAGGTGCGCGCGCTGCAGGACGGCTGAGCTTCGGGTGCCGGCCGGCGGCCGGCCGTCAGCGCCGGTTCCTGCCGGTCGGGCGGCTCACGCCTGCGACGGCCCGCCGCGCAGTCCGCCATCGTGGTCCGGCCCGTCGTCCTCGCCGGCATCCTCGCCGTCGCCGCGGGCGTCCACATCGGCGTCATCGAAGAGCTCGTCCTCCTGCAACAGCTCAGGCTCGCCCAACCCGGTCAGGCGCTCGCGGCCGCGGCTGGGCAGGCGCCCCCGCAGCGACGTGGCGTAGTCGGCGAGGTTGGCCAGGCCGTCGGCCACGGGCCGCCGCAGGCAGAACTCGCCCTGAGCCACCCGGGCCACGAGGTGGAAGGGCGCCTCCACCAGACGCTCCAGCACCTTCAACACCGCGTCGCGGCTGAGCGTACCCTCGGCCGCCAGGTCCTCCAGCAGGAACACCGTGGGCGCCCGCAACGCGGCGAGGCTGGTGAGCACCTCGGAGAAGGCACCGCGCTCGGCCACCAGCTCGGTGACGTCGCCCTCGAAGCGCTCCAGACCGTGCCCGAAGAGCCCCTCGCGCTCGAAGTGACGCTGGAGGTCGAAGGGGCTGATGGGGACGCTGTGCCCCAGCGTGCGGGCCCGGTGCAGGCCCTCCCACGACCACAGCGTGGCCCGCGCCAGCTCGGCCGGGGACTGTAGCCGGTTCAGGTCGCGGCGGTCGCCGAAGACCGCCAGGTACCGTGCGGCCACCTCGCGCCGGCGCGCCAGCAGCGCCGCCCAGTCCAGGCGCTGCCCGTACGCGAGCACGTGCACCAGCACCGTGTAGCCGCGGCGCCCGAGCTCGGCATGCGCCATGAGGTCACCCTGCCCGAGCGC
>Ga0102953_1000095_pt1 | contig 57397 bp, 59 predicted proteins | sample SalPon2A_C_D2_MG_FD_78509 | JGI IMG/M metagenome (GOLD analysis project Ga0102953, IMG submission 78509) | Soil microbial communities from South San Francisco under conditions of wetland restoration - Salt Pond MetaG R2A_C_D2_MG | ecosystem: Environmental > Terrestrial > Soil > Wetlands | place...
AAGAAAGTATCTGACCCTGATTTGGCTGATTGGTCCTGATTGGTCCTGCGAGTGCAAAAGGTGGCCAAAAATGCTTCCTGAGTCACACCGCTTGACGGGAGTTCTCAAGATAGTATCTGACCCTGATTGTGCTGATTGTACATCGCCCCCTGATCCGGGGCGGATATGTCCATCGTCTGAGCCCGCTTCCAATGGCAGACATTCAGTATAACGGGAACAACCTTCTAAATTTCAACTTCATATAGGGTATAAATGCCAGTCTTCCCTTTAAGTTGAGATCTGTGTGATCCAGATATTTTCACATGCCCTTTTGCATGTTCATATGCTGATTCTGAAATCAGGAGTTGAGAATCAAACTGCTTGTTCGCGTGCTCAATTCTACTTGCCAAATTAACTGTATCACCAATAGCTGCAACCTTACTCATCGGGCCGGTACTAAAATAACCGATAATTGCAGGCCCATAGTTAATACCAGCCCTCAAACCGAATGAACATCCGTACATGTTCTCTAGATATTCGTTAAAATGATTCAGTTCATTTCGCATGGCTTGCACGGTACAAATGGCATCCATCACAAGACCATCTTCTTTCTCACAGGCACCAAACAGAATCAGCATGCCATCTCCGGCCACATCGCTGATCACACGCCATATTTGGTTACGATATTATTCATGGTCAGGTAATAGCGATTGAGGACATGAACAACATCATAGGCAGGGAGCGATTCGGCAAATGAGGTATAATTAGCCAGATCCGCAAACAGGACAGCAACATCTTTTTCCCGGCCCAATGGGTTTTCATCATGGCTAGCCAACTGGTCTCTTATGATTTGAGTATCCAGAGCATCGACCACCAGGCGACGGATTTTAATAGCGCCACTGATTCTTGTCTGGCAGGCAAGACGGATATCATCAGGAAAACCCAGCAAGGTTTTCATCTTCTCTTCGGCCTCATTTCGCGGCGCGCAAGATTCCAATCCCTCAACCACATGCACTCTGCAGGTCGAGCAGCGAGCATTACCACCACAAGTATGCGTATGGTTTATACCGGACTTTAGTGATGCCTCCAAAATGGTTTCCTGGTCTGAAACTTCGATGCTTTTATGATCGGTTTCTGAATATACGTGGTTCATATCTCTCCATGGCAGAAATCTTATATAAAACATCATAAAAGAAAGAGCAGCGGAATGATCCGTCCCCTTTCGCAACATGGTTGATGGATGACTGCAACCTCACATCAGAACAGTCAGATCCACACGACGGTCCTGGCGACATACACACCCTGAGCTGCAAGCTTGATCAACTCATCGAGGCTGCGCATGCCTGCCTGACGTGTCGCCACACTACCAACCCACTCGCCCCTGGCGACAGGGGCTCGCAAAGACCGCTGACATGATGCCATGCATGCTCGGAGTCGGGCAATAACATCAAGATTCGGATCCCTTCGGATGTCATTTCCCGGAAACAAAAAGAAGGGGGCGGAATGATCCGCCCCCTTTCGCATCATGGTTGATGGATGGCTGCTGCTTCACCTCAGAACAGTCAGCTCCACGCGACGGTTCTTGGCGCGGCCTGCGGCCGTGCCGTTATCGGCGATCGGTCTGCTTTCGCCGTAACCCTTCGCGCTCAGACGATTGGCGGCAATGCCATGCCCGATCAGATAGGCACGCACGCTGGCCGCACGCTTGTCCGACAGGGCCTGGTTGTAGGCAGCCTGGCCGCGCGAATCGGTATGCGCGCTGACCTCGACACGGATATGAGCACGCTTCTTCAGCGTGGCTACCGCACCGTCAAGGATGGCAACCGATGCCGCCGTCAGCTCGTCGCTGTTGGTTTCGAACTGCACACCGGTCAATGCGATGGTTTCAGGCTTCTTCTTGCAGATGGCAACCGCCTGGTCGGCATGCTTGATGGCACTGTCGATCAACATGGCGTTTTCATCCGGATGAATGCCTTCAGTCAGCTCGTGGCCGGCATACAGCAGCGATGCCTGTGCCTTGGCCATTTCCTTCGGGGCGCAGGTTTCCGCGCCGGCAGCACGGGCCGCGGCCACATGCTCGCGGGCCTCGTCCAGCTCGCTACGGTCCACATTGATTCCACCGTGCCAGGCGCAGGCACCAAGCAGGGTGCTGCATGCAATGATGGTCAGAAGATTCCTGTTCATTATTTCCCCCCTGCCCTGGCAGCCGCTTCCTCGGCCAGCTTCATGAATTCGCAATCGGCACGGTCGTGCTGGGCATTCTCGTCTTCGGCAATCGAAGCCAGCTCGCGGGCCAGATAGGCGTGGTAGTTATGCAGGCCTTCGGTCTGCTCATGCACCGCGGCGGCCCTTTGTTCAATGCTTTTGCCGAAAATACCGGCCGCAGACGGGCTTGCGAAAGACATCAGGCAAAGGGCAAACATGCCGCATAAAATCATCGGGTATCTCATTCCTTCCTCCTCCTCTGTGCAGATGTAAAAGCCACCATGACCAAAATTCGCTGCCAGCGCCAGCAAAAAATTTCCGCCAGTTGCCGACATACCTTGCTCAAATAGCCAACCGGTGCTCAGACACGCGGCCCATGCCCACCTCTGCCGGCATTGGCTGAAACAGCGAGCACTGGTACATCCCCGCCACCGAGCAGCAATACAGCGTCAACGCCATCGCCCCTGATCCGGGCCGAGCGGAAAAGTCCTATGCCTGCCCCGGCTGTTTCCCGGTGCGGGGATATTTCAAATTGATCAGCCCCATGGTCACGCCCCCTATCGTTGCCAGGCTCCATACCGTCACAGCACCCGTAGGCAGGTCGAAGACGAAGGAGAGTGCCAACCCGCCGGCATAGCCTGCGATGCCTATTGCGTAGGCCAGTGGCAGGCGCCAGCGCTCACTGCAGTGGCGTACGGCCAGGGCCGGCACGATCAGGCTGGCGAACACCAGGTAGACGCCGACCAGCTGCACCGATGCCGTCACCACCACGGCGAACAGCAGGTAGAAGCCGACCCGCCCGATGTGCTGGCGAAAGCCGAACCAGCAGGCCAGCACGGCTACATATAACAGCGCGGTGTACCACAGCGCATCGCCCCCTACCCACAATATCTGCCCGACCAGCATATCCTTCAGGTGCTCGCCGCCGTGAGGGTTGCCGGCCAGGAGAAGAATGCTGCCACTGGAGGCGAGCACGAAGGCAATGCCGATCAGTGCCTCGAGGATATCCGGCCAAAGCCGTTCGCACAGATTGAACAGCAGTGCTGCCAGCAAGGCCGAAATGCCGGCGGCCAGCTGCACGGTCCACCCCTCGGCCTCCAGGCCGAACTGTTCGGCGGCTATCACGCCCATAACGGCGATTTGTGCGACGGCGATGTCGATGAAGATGATGCCGCGACTGAGCACCACCTGCCCCAGCGGCACATGCGTGGAGAGCACCAGGAGGCCGGCCAGCATGGCCGGCCACATGATGCTGAGATCCAGCTCCGTCATCGTCCGGTCGCCTTGAGCAGGCGTCCGATGGTGTCGTCGTACAGCGAGAACAGGTCTCTGGCCCCATCCGTACCACCCACCGTAAAGGGCAGCTCAACCACAGGGATGCCGGCCCGCTTGCCTAACCATTCGGATGCCTGCGCATCCTGGTAGGCCGCGTAGATCACCATCGCCGCGGGCTGCACCTTCTGTCCGGCCAGCAGTCGCGCCAGATGGGCCGCACTCGGTGGCACGCCCGGTACCGGCTCGATGGCCTCCACCTCGACCAGGCCGAGCCAATTCAGCAGATAGGCCCAACCCTTGTGGTAGGCGATCAGCTTCACGCCTTGCAACGGTGCAGCCTCGGCCTGCCAGCGGGCCAACGCCTGCTGCCAGCGTGCGGAGAAATCGGCGTAGCGCTGCTGGTAGCCGGAGGCATGCTCCGGGTCCAACTGCTGCAGCCGTTGGTTCAGCGCCGTGGCCACCAGCAGGATGTTGCGCGCATCGGTCTGGATATGCGGATTGCCCGCCGGATGCACGTCGCCGTGAATACGGTCCACCGTGGTCGGAACCTGCAGCATGCGAACATAATGTGCTGCTTCGAAATAGCCCGGTTGGCCGGGCTGCACGCCGGGATTGGCGCTCTGGCGCAGCAGCACCGGCAACCAGCCGATCTCCAGCTGGGCGCCGGTGGCCACCACCAGGTCGGCCCGGCGCATGCGGGAAATCAGACTTGGCCTGGCCTGGATATGGTGCGAGTCCTGCAGGGCAGAGGTCGCGGTATAAACATCCACATCCGAGCCGCCCAGTTCGTTCAGCAAGGCGCCCCACTCCGATTCGCAGGCGAACACACGCACGCCCGCCTCGGCAGGCAGGACAACGCCCATCAGCATGAGTACAAACAAACACGATGTTATCAACGATTTCATGATCGACTCCTAGAACTGATGGGCGCCGTGGGCACCGATCAGCATGATGTATTGCAGGGCCAACTGGCTGTCGGCCCGGGTCTGGCTCCGGTCCCGGCTCAGTTGCAAGCGGAAACGACTGAACTCGCTGTTGGCATACCCGAGCACCAGACTGGTTCGCCAGGGGTGATAGCCCGCGGAATCGAGCAACCCGCCGGGTGCTACTGCCGAGCCATTGTTACCCGCATACACGCCCGAATAGCGCAGTCCGACATTCCAGCCATGGGTGAACTGGTATACGGCCTCGGCATAGCCGCCCCTTCTATTGCTATTCAGGGAGCCTGACAGCGTCGCCGCCCCGGTGAATATACCGGCCTCACGACCCGCGAAGAGTTCGGCCTGGAACTTGAAATTGCGATCCACCGGGTTGCCGTTCGGCGCCCATTTCCAGACCAGGTCGGCGATCATCAAATGACTCGTGCCATCGAATGTGCCGGTTACGGCACCGGCGTTGTCGAAGCTTTGGCGCCCCACTGGCTTGGTACCCAACCATGAAAGTCCGGCCAGCCAGCTGTTGCTGAAACCGACATCGCCGCCGGCACGCACAAAAGCGTCCCAGGAACCGGAACCGCGTAGACCCGCACCTCCGCCCGGCCAACGATCGCCGCGCAATAATTCACCGCCCAGTTCCAGATAGGTATCGGTAGGCGCCAACCAACGCATTTGCAGCCCGTCACCGGCAAAGGTGGTGTTCAGGAATACGCGATTGGCCAGCGAACGGTCAATGAAATCATCGTGATGCGGATGGAATTCATTGATGTAGCCGATACCCGAAAAGAATCGACCGCCCTTCAGGGTCATTCCTGCAGGCAGATCGAGCGTCCGGGCATAGGCTTCCTCGACCGTCAGACCGCCACCCGGGGCCAGCGACAAGGTGGTGCTGGCATAGAAACGGTTGTCTACATTGGCCGCGAGGTTCAATTCCGATTCATTGATGCCCAGTCCGCGGTCGCCGATCCCGGCTGCGTCACCGGGTGCAAATCCCGGCACGGCGAATAGCGCCGGATCGCGCGCGAAAGCTCGATAGCCGCCATTCAACACAAAGCTGATTTGCGGGTTGAATGCATTGGCATTGGCAGCAGCATTCAACGGAACATTCGAAACGTCAGCGGAGGCGACGGCCTCCGCAGCACCCTCGGGAGCGGCGTCTACCTGTACAGGCCTCGACGGGACGGGTTCGACCCCAGTCATCGCTGCATCCTTCGAGGCTTCACTCGCCTTGAGTTTTGTCTCGATGGCATCGATTTTTTCCTGCATCAGGCGCATTTGCTTCTTGAGTGCCTGCAATTCCTCCAGGGAATCTGCCTGTGCCGAGGGCACAAGCATAAGCATGCATGGCAGTAGCCATGCGTATAAATTTATTCGCATTTTTTCCTCCAATAGCATGGGCCCGCAACTAACGCGCGGGTAACAACATCAAGGGGTTATCGAGTTGTTGCCTGTATCAGACTGCTGGAGGAGCGCGAATCCGGGTGGATTCGGGAGCGATAACGGCAAGCGCCTGCCGCTCGGGAAGGTTTGCTGCCTGCAGGACTGCGAACACCGCGATGGCGAGTGCATCGATCGGCGCAAAGCCGCCCGACAAGCCTTTTTCAAGATCGCATACATGGCAGACGGTCGGTGCATGCAGGCCGGTCGGATGCGTATGCAAATCCACTGCAGCCCACATGCCGCCAAGCATCGCTACCAGGGCGGCAGCAAAGCGCAGGTGACGCAGGGCAAACCTCATTCGACCGAACATGCGGCAATCCTTGCCGAGTATGCCGACGCGCACAACAATCAATCTGTTCCCGGCCGGGTTTGCCCGACGCAACCCTGCCGGTCAGACTTGCCGCGCATGCAGACATCGGAACCTGGCCCCGAACAGACGCCCGAAATCGGCTTTGGACCCATTGCCGGGAGCAAAGCGCGCATATTGATTCTGGGCTCCATGCCAAGCCGCAAATCCCTTGCCGACCAGCAGTACTACGCGCACCCCCGAAACGCCTTCTGGCCGATCATGGGTGAGCTGCTCGGCTTCGATCCGGGACTGGGCTACGAAACACGATTGCAAAGTCTTAGTGACCATGGCGTGGCACTGTGGGACGTGGCATACCGGTGCATGCGGCCGGGCAGCCTCGATGCCGACATGCGCGAGGTTGAGCCCAACGATTTCCGTGGCTTTCTTTCCTCCCATCTGCACATTCGCGCCATCTTCTTCAACGGCCGCAAGGCAGAAGAGCTGTTCCGGCGACTCGTGCTACCGGTGTTGCCTGAGGACTTCGCCCGCATCAAACATCACCTTCTCCCCTCCACCAGCCCGGCCAATGCGGCTTTGAATCGCTCGCAAAAACTGGCGGCGTGGCAAATCGTCAGACAGACCCTTGAAAAGGGGTAAAGCAGACCCTACCTAGTTATCTCACAGGACTTTTACGTTTTGATTCGAGGAGAAAACATGACCACCCAGAACAATAGCGAAACCCGCGCCTTCCAGACCGAGGTGAAGCAGCTGCTCGATCTGATGATCCACTCGCTGTACTCCAACAAGGAAATCTTCCTGCGCGAACTGATTTCCAATGCCTCCGACGCCGCCGACAAGCTGCGCTTCGAGGCCACCACCGATGATGCGCTGCTTGAAGGCGATGCCGACCTGAACGTGTTCATCGCCGTGGACAAGGATGCACGCACCATCACCGTGCGCGACAACGGCATCGGCATGAGCCGCGACGAGGTGGTGGACAATATCGGCACCATCGCCCGCTCCGGCACGCGTGAATTCTTCGACAGCCTGTCCGGCGACAGCGAGCAGGACGCCCACCTGATCGGCCAGTTCGGCGTCGGCTTCTATTCCTCCTTCCTGGTGGCCGACAAGGTCAGCCTGACCACCCGCCGCGCCGGCGTGGGCCCCGAGCACGGCGTGCGCTGGGAATCGAAGGGTGACGGCGAATACACGCTGGAAACCGTCGAGCAGGCAGTCCGCGGCACCGAAATCGTGCTGCACCTGCGCGAGGAGGCCGATGAGTTCCTCGATGACTACCGGCTGCGCTCCATCATCCACAAATATGCCGACCACATCCCATTCCCGATCCGCATGCTGGGCGAATCCACCCCGGCCGTGGAAGTAGATGGTGAAGTCACCGAGCCGGAAAAACCGGGCGAGGTCGAAACAGTCAACCAGGCCTCGGCCCTGTGGACCCGTCCGAAGTCGGAGCTCTCCGACGAGGACTACACCAATTTCTACAAGCATATCGGCCATGACTTCGAGGATCCGCTCGGCTGGATTCACCAGAAGCTGGAGGGCAAGTACGAATACTCGCTGCTGCTGTATCTCCCGAAGAAGGCCCCGTTCGACCTCTGGCAGGCCGAATCACGCCATGCCGTAAAGCTTTACGTGAAGCGCGTGTTCATCATGGAGGCCGGCGAGGACCTGCTGCCTCGCTACCTGCGCTTCGTGCGCGGCGTGATGGACTCCTCCGACCTGCCGCTGAATGTGTCGCGAGAAATCCTGCAGAAATCCCCGGCCATGGATGCGATGAAGAAGGGCGCGACCAAGCGCGTGCTCGGCATGCTCGAGGATATGATCAAGAACAAGCCGGATGACTATGCCGCCTTCTGGGGCGAGTTCGGCAACTGCCTGAAGGAAGGCATCGTCGAGGACTTCGCCAACCGCGAGAAGCTGGCCTCGCTGCTGCGCTTCTCCTCCACCGAGAGCGACGAGCAAAGCGTCAGCCTCGGCGACTACATTGGCCGCATGAAGGAAGGTCAGGAGTCCATCTACTACATCACGGCCGATACCCATGCCGCCGCAGCGCACAGCCCGCATCTCGAGGTGTTCCGCAAGAAGGGCATCGAGGTACTGCTGCTCTCCGACCGCATCGACGAATGGCTGGTTTCCCACCTGACCGAATTCGACGGCAGGAAGCTGGAGTCCGTTGCCAAGGGCGAACTCGACCTCTCATCCATCGGCTCCGAGGAAGAGAAGGAAGCTGAGAAGAAGGCCGAGGAAGAAGCCGCCAAGCAGGCCGGACCGGCCGTGGAAAGGATCAAGAAGGCACTCGGTGAACGGGTCAAGGATGTGCGCGTCACCACCCGCCTGACCGAATCGCCGGCATGTCTGGTATCCGATCAGTTCGACATCAGCGGCAACCTGGAGCGTATCCTCAAGCAGGCCGGGCAGGATGTGCCGCAGGTGAAGCCGATCCTGGAAATCAATCCGGAGCACGACCTGGTCAAGCGACTGGCCAAGATGCGCTCGGAGGACAAGATCTCCGATTTCTCGGATATCCTGTTCGATCAGGCCGTGCTGGCCGAAGGAGCACTGCCCGAAGATCCGGCCGGTTTCGTGCGCAAGGTCAACGCCCTGCTGGTGAACTAGCCGGTCAGCTTACCTGCGATCTGAAAGCTGAATACGCCGCAGCCCTTGCCGGGGCTGCGGCGTTTTTCATTTCCGGTGCGGAATCGTCCGCCGCCTTGTCAGAAAGGCTTTCTGACGACCCGCCCAGCGAACCTTTTTACGATGCGAGGCCTTGCGGATGGCTGAAGTTCAGCGGCAAGTTGAAACACCTCGTTCAACCCCTTTTGGGTCAAGGCTGAACACTCGAGATAGTGCGCGCAGATTCTGCGTGCCATCTGCCTGCCTTCCACGGGTCTGATCTTCCCCAGCCCGCGCCTGACCAGCCCTGGCCTGCGCAAGTCGGTCTTCATCCCCAATAGAATCACGGGAACATCGGACGCATGCCGCTGCAGCTCATTTTTCCAATGGTGTTCCACGCTGCGAAACGATGCGCGAGACGCCACCGAGAAACAGACCACAATGACGTCCGCCACCTCATAGCATGGGATGGAAACCTCTCGTGAAGTATCAATCAGCTCGAGAAAGAGGGAGAGCGAGCCATGCTGAAACGTGAGGCGATGACCGACCGTTTCCGGAACTCCGGAGTGGGGGAAGCGATGGGTCATACTGGTGAGTAGCATACTGGTTTTACCCACCGAGCGATCGCCGATAAACAGTACCTTCTTGGCATGGGTCGGCGCTTCCAGAACCAGGCGTACGGATGTGTCGAAAACCTGTTTCAGGTTTTCCTGGGTCAGTGCCGAGCATTCGATGTACCGGGCACCGATTTGGCTCGCCATATCTTCGGCTTCTTCCCGGCTGACCATGGGCAGCCCTGCAGACTGGAGACTCTGATTCACCCATTCATCCGTTCGCAAGTCTGACTTGGTCCCCACCAGAAGAATGGGCACGCCCGGTGCGTGGTGCTCAAGCTCGGGCTTCCATTTACTTAAAACACTTTCAAATGATGATCGGGATATCACCGAGAAACAGATCAGGAACACATCAGTCTGCGGGTAGCTCAATGGCCGAAGCCGGTCATAGTCCTCTTGTCCCGCTGTATCCCATAGCCCCAGGCTAACCGGTTTGCCATCCACCATCACGTTAGCGCTGTAGTTGTCGAAGACGGTCGGGATATATTCGCCCGGAAAGGCGTTGGTGGTGTAACTGATCAGCAGGCATGTCTTGCCCACCGCGCCATCTCCGACGATGACTGTTTTTATATTCTGCATAACCATCCCTCCCGCTTGCCAAAGCATGGTAACGGGTCATGGCATGGAGAACCAGCCAGGGCAAGCCAACGGCTCCCGACTCAACCTCAGCCCGGCCGTTTCGTACGCAAGAATCAACGCCCTGCTGAACCTGTGAGGCCGGCCGTTCAGTCGCGCCCAAGGAAGACCGTTTCCCTCTCATACGGGACGGGGCTGCCTTTTAAACTGTTAGTGGCTTTGCCGGAACCCGAACAAAAAACGGGCCCCTACGGACCCGTTCATGATAGCCAGACAGGTTGACTCAGCCTGTGCTGTCGCTTTCCTGCTCAGAGACGGCCTCGTCAACAGACCGGGCTGACGGATTATCGGCATCCTCAGCGTCCACCATCCCGGCATCGTCCGTCTGGTTGCGCTTCTCCAGCTTGCGCAGGCGTTTCTCTTCCGCCTTCGCCTGCTTGGCGAGCTCTTTCTGTCGTTTCTCGTACTTGAAATTCGTTCTGGCCAAGGGGGCCTCCAATCGCGATATGTCCGTCCGATACCTTCACGCAGTGCTGATAAACGCCTGAAAACCGGCAGGCCGTGAACTATGCCAAAATTTCCCCTTCCAGTCCCGAAGAATGTGGCGTCCGGATCCTGTGTCCCTGCCTCCTTATCCACGAGCCCTGCGAAGACATGACCGTTTCCCGTCAGGCTTCAGTCACCGCCGTTGAGCGCGTCGGAGGGCATGCGGTACTCCACCCGCCACCGTGCCTTCTGCTTGGCCAGCAGGACATCCTGCATCGGCTTGTCCAGATACGGGAAAACAAAGCGCAATAGCCCCCTGTCCCCGCTACCTGACTTCTCGAACAGCAAAACATGCCCCTGATAGGTCTTGAAATCCCGCTGGTAGATGCGAAAGAAACCGGCCACACGGAAAATCTTAAGCCTCGGTTCAACCTCAAGGAAGGAGGGGTTCGCCAGCGTCCGGCTTACCTGCCGGTCAAGCTGGGCGGACAGACCGTCTCCCGTATATGCCGATTCGGACAGGGGCGGCGAAACCGTGGACCCTTCGCAGATGGCAAACAGGATGCGCAAATCCCTGCCCGCCGCGATACTCGTATCACGGCCGAGCGCCTCCGACAGCAAGGGCACCCTGGATTCAGTGCCCCGCAATATTTTGTCACGGATATCGTCAGTGGTGACATCCTGCCCGGCAACCAACCAGTGCCTCTCCCGCTGCTCGTCCACTCTGGGATAGGCCTCGATAATACGCGCAATCACCAGCGCATTATGCGCATTGATCCAGAACGCCGTCCTTTGCTCCGGAGTCCAGCCTCCGAACTCGCGCAGTCCGACGTCTTTCATGTCGGCAATATAGCGATCCAGTCGTTCATGGTTACGCTTCCAGGCGCCATAATGGACATATCCTGATTCATTGAACTGTGCCAGGTCGCTGTTCCAGAGCCGGTAAGTATGGTCAAACGCCAGTGCCGTGCCAGGTGCGGCCATCAACACCAGTAGCAGTGCAAACACGATCCGTCTCATCGCAATGCTCCTTGTCGTGGAAAATGATCAATACAAGGATAGATCATGCAGCCGGAACATTCACGCGCCCATGTCCTGTGGCAAGGCCATCGCACCATGGAGAACGATCATAACCGCCGGGCAGATTCAGTGCTTCAGGTAACGCGCCATGATAGGCAACGCCAGCCGGCGCGGCATGATTTTCCGCTGTAGATAAAGCATTGTGACCTGAATACAACACTCACTGACAGTTTGAATTCAGGATAACAATCCGGGTAATGGACAAACCACTCTACCGGCCGGACAATCCCGGTAGCCATTCAATCCACCGGAGAATCCGACCATGAGCATCCTGAACCTAATACTGGCATTTTTTCTGCCACCGCTGAGCGCCTTTCTTCAGGTAGGCGTCAGCAAACACTTCTTCATCAACATCATTCTGACCCTGCTGGGTATCGTTCCCGGCATTATTCACGCCATCTGGCTGGTTGTTTCGGGTCACAAAGGCTAACCACCCAGGCAGATTCAGTGCTTCAGGTAACGTGCCATGATGCGCAGCGCCAGCCGGCGCGGCGTGATTTTCTGAATCAGATAAAGCAACTTGTGGCGCTTGCCGGGCACGCAAAAACCGCCTCCACGATCCAGCTGTTTCAGGCCTTCTTGCACGATCAGACGGGCGCGACTGCGGAATCGGCTGCCCGGACCCTCCGGCATGCCGGACACATCGCGGAAACCGGTCGGTGAAGGGCCGGGCGCCAGGGTGACCACGCGCACCTCGCCTTCAAGCTCAAGGCGCATGGCCTCGCTCCAGTAAGTCAGCCCGGATTTGGCGGCGGCATAGGTGCTCATGAAGGGCAGCGGGCTTTCGCCGGCCAGCGAAGAAACATTGATGATAAAGCCCATATTGCGACGCAACGCGGGTAGCAGCGCATGGGTGATGTCCACCGGCGCCACCAGGTCGGTCAGCAGCACGCCCATCTGCGGCTTGATTTCACGCTGTTCAAATGCGCCCCAGATGCCGAATCCGGCATTGTTCACCAGACCGTACAGTCCATCGAACTGTTTCAACTCCTCGATGAAAGCCTCGCGCTCGGCAGTAATCGAAAGATCGGCATACATGCACACATGCGAATCCGGGGCGCGCAGGTTGTGCAGGGTCATCAGCATACGCGGCTTGTCGCGGCCGTGCAGGATCAGGCGGTAGCCACAATCCTCCAGTTGCCTGGCAAATTCCCCGCCGAACCCGCCGGATGCGCCGGTAAGCAAAACCACAGGCCGCGTATCGCGACCTCCGGAATCCGCTTGGGTCTCAGGCACGGGCAGGTTCAACGCGGCGGATCGGAAGCATGCTCCGCCGGCGCGCCTTGAACGAACAGATTTCATTCACCCCGCATGACTGCAACAGCTCAAGGCATTCATCCATGCCATGCGCCACGGCATCCGGGCCGTGCGCATCCGAGCCGTAGGCGAACGGAATACCCAGCTCCGCGGCGCGCGCCACAATGCGCGCATGCGGATAGATTTCACCCACCGGCTTGCGCAGCCCGGCCGAGCTGATTTCCAGCGCCACATCCGCCGTCTTCACGGCCTGCAGCATGGCTTCCTCGGCTGCTAGCACGCGCTCGCTTCCCGCAGGCGGGCGGTGGCCGAACTTTTTGATCAGGTCCGGGTGACCGATGATATCGAACATGCCCGAGGCCGCCGATTGCGCGACCAGCTCAAAATAGGTGCAATACACTTCCTCGACGCCCACCTCGTCCCAATGGGCCAGCCTTGCCGGGTTGTCGAAATCCCAATCGCCGATGTAATGCACCGAGCCCATCACGTAATCCCAGTCGTAGAGGTTGATCAGACGCTGCAATCCCGCTTCGCTGCCGACGCGGAAATCCGCTTCGATGCCGACACGCAGCGTGAGCTTGCGCGATAGCGCATCGCGCACCTGCTCCACCTCGGTCAGGTAGCTGTGCAGTTCTTCCGGCCCCATGCGCCAGTCATCCATGTATCCGTTCGGCATCGGGGAATGATCGGACATACCGATTTCCTTCAGCCCGGCTGCGATGGCCGCCTCGGCATATTCGCGCACAGTGCCGCTGGCGTGATGGCAGCGCGGTGTGTGCATGTGGTAGTCCGGAACAGGATGAAAAAGCATGCTTGAAACTTAGCCCAATCGCCGGCTGCCGGCCAGATGCTTTTTCGCCGCGCCAGGGCCGCAGGAATGAACCGGACTAGGGGTTTGCGGAATGGAAGACCAGCAGCTTGCGTCCGCTCTGATGCAGCTTGCCCTGGGCGTCGACAAGCACACCCTGCATGCCGCGCTTTCCAAGCAATGGCAAACCCTTCGCGCCGAGCACGAACAGTGCCGTGCTCCATGCATCGGCCAGCGTGGCGCTATGCGCAATCACCGTGGCGCTGCGACTTTGATCCGCCGGCAAGCCGCTGGCCGGGTCCAGGATGTGCTGGTAACGCCGTCCCTGATAGATGAAGAATCGCTCGTAGTCACCGGAAGTCACGATGCTGATATCGCCGCTCGCCTCGAACCAGCCGAGAGCCTCGCCGGCATGCCTCGGGTCGCGCAACCCGATGCGCCACGGCTTGCCGCCATGCTTACCGATCACCCGCAAATCCCCGCCGGCATCGAGGATGGCGTTGGCGATGCCGTGTGCGCGCAGCACTTCCATACCGCGATCAATGGCGTAGCCCTTGGCGATGGCCCCGAAGTCGAGCATGGTCTGATCGCTCAGCCGCTTCCAGTCTTCCTCCCCGGTCCTGACCAACAGCCTGCGCTCGGCACCGTTGCGGGCGGCGGCAATCGCGGCGGCTGAGGGTGGTGATGCCGGCGGTTGTGGCAGGGAAAAGCCCCACAGCAGGCTCAGGCTTCCGATCAGCGGGGTGAATGCCCCGCCGCTTTGCTGTTGCACTTCGAGCGAATCAACCAGCAGTCGATCCACCTCTTCCGGCAGTGAAACGGGCGTCCCCGGCGTGCTGGCATTGAATGCCTTCACGACATTGGGCTTATTGCCATAGATGGTGAACACATCCTCGATGCGCTGCATTTCGTCGGCAGCGGCCCGGATGGCCGCCAACGCCTTGTCCCCGGACGCGCCGGACACCGTGAACTGCACCAGCGTGCCCATGATAAAACGCGATTCGTGCACGTCACTCGGCTGAGCGGTGCAACTGCCCAGCAGCAGGAGCAGTGCAAACAACGGATACGCGGCCGGGCGCCTCACAGAAAGAAAAAAAGCGGCAGGATCAATCAGACTGCGGCAAGCTTGCCGTGGCTTTTTCGCACGATGGCATTGGCTGCATCGACGTACACCAACTCCGGCTTGAAGCTGACTGCCTGCGCCTGAGGCATCTCCGCATAGGTGCAGATGATCAGCAGGTCCCCCGGATCCGCCTTGTGCGCGGCTGCGCCGTTCACGCCGATGGTGCCCGAGCCTCTGGGCGCCTCGATGGCATAGGTGGTAAAGCGCTCGCCGTTGTTCACATTGTAAATGTGCAACTGCTCGAAAGGCAAGATACTGGCGGCCTCCAGCAGGTCCAGGTCAATGGCACAAGAGCCTTCGTAATGAAGCTCCGCATGACTCACCGTGGCACGGTGGATCTTGGATTTCAGCATGGTGATGTTCATGGCTTCTCCGGCATGGTCTCGGTGGAATCTGTATTCAGTGAAAGATTATCAATCAGGCGGGCGGCGCCGATGCGCGCAGCCACGAAGGCGCGCGCCGAATTGCCGCCCAGATCCTGCAGGCTCTGCAGCGAATCGGCATGACGGATCTCCAGGTATTCGGGGGTGATGCCGGCGCTGTCCAGCACCCGGTGGCCCGCATCGAGCAGGACTCCGGCCTGGCTCTCGCCTGTCATGGCCTGCAGCCGCATGCTCTGCAGCGCGGCATGCAGCGCCCTGCCGGTCAGCATTTCATCTTTGCCCAGATAGCGGTTGCGGCTGCTCATGGCCAGCCCACCGCTTTCGCGCACGGTCGGAACGCCAACGATCTCGACCGGCATATGCTGGTCCCTCGCCATGCGGCGGATGATGGACAGCTGCTGCCAGTCCTTCTCGCCGAACACGGCCACATCCGGGCGCACGGCATTGAACAGGATGCTCACCACCGTTGCCACGCCGTCGAAATGGCCGGGACGCGATGCACCGCACAGCACATCGCCCAGCTCGCTGACCTTCAGGCTGATCTTCGGTCCGTCTTCGGGATACAGGCTGCCGGGATGAAATACGACATCCGCGCCTTCAGCAGCGCATAGCTCGACATCCGTATCGAAACTGCGCGGGTAGCGTCCGAAATCCTCATTCGGCCCGAACTGCAGCGGATTCACATAAATGCTGACCACCACGCTGTCGGCCAGTTGGCGCGCCGCCCGGATCAGGCTGGCATGCCCTTCGTGCAGGCAACCCATGGTCGGCACCAGCGCAACGCTCTTGCGCCTGCCGATGCCCGCCTCGGTGCGGCACCCATCGAGCATGGCGCGCAGTTCGCCCACCGACTCGGCGACCCTGATATCGGCAACCCTGATATCGTGAAGGGTGGCATCGTTCTGTGTTTCGTTCGGCATCATCCCGCATACCTCCCCTGCCGCACATCGTCACTCCAGCGCGCGATGGCATCGGCAAACATCTCCGAGCCTCCCGCATAGGCCGGCGCAAACGGCGGATTGGATTCGGACAGCCCGAGCAGGTCGTGCCAGACCAGCACCTGTGCATCACATTCCGGCCCCGCGCCAATACCCACGCTGGGAATATCGCTGGAGCGCGTCACATCGCTTGCCAGATCGTGCGGGATGTTCTCCAGCACCAGCACCACGGCACCGGCATCGCACACCGCCTGGGCATCGCGCAGCAACTGCTCGCGCCCGGCTTCATCCTTGCCACGTTTGCCGTAACCACCGAATTTCTTTACCGATTGCGGGGTCAGGCCGATATGCGCCACCACGGCAACACCGCGCTCGGCCAGAAAGCGGATGGTTTCAGCCATCGGCTCCCCGCCTTCGAGCTTCACCGCATCGCAGCCGGTGGCCTGCAGCACGCGCACCGAACTCTCGAATGCCTGCTGCGGAGATTGCTGATAAGTGCCAAACGGAAGATCGCACACCACCCAGGCGCGGCTACGGCCGCGCACGACGGCGGCGGTGTGGTGAATCATGTCATCGAGGGTAACGGGAATGGTGGAATCGTAGCCGAGGCAGACCATGCCCAGCGAATCACCGACCAGCAGCACATCCACGCCGGCCGCATCAGCCAGCCGCGCCGAGGCGGCATCGTAGGCCGTCAGCCAGGTCATCTTTCGGCCATCCCGCTTGGCGCGCATCAGCGTCGCTGCGGTGACCGGTTTTCCAGTCGTATCAGTCGTCATCTGTTCCCTGTCCGCTTCGCTCCGGCCAGCCATACGGCGCCGGTAGCGTCTTGAAGGATGCGGCCAAGGCTAGCGTTTTTTCCGGCTCCGTGCATAGCCGCGCTGTTTTCAACGCCGCCGCCGTGCCGAAACACCTCCGCGCGGGCCTGTAAAACGCTGAAATCAGGGCTCCGCGCCATATTTTTAACGGACTGGAGAAAGCTGTTCGATTTCTATATATTGCGCCCCCCTGCTGCGGCCGCGAATCGCGTCGAGCGCGGCGGAAAAAGAGGTTTGAATTGCACGCCGAACTGCTGCGATATCCGCCGGTTCGCGTATCAGGATCAAGGGAGTTTGCATGAAGCACAGCACGATGATGGACAATCAGCAGAACAGCAGCCGGGCGACGGGCAACACCACGGATGGCAGGCCGTCGAAGCAGGGTATGTATGACCCGGCCAACGAGCACGATGCCTGTGGTGTCGGCTTTATTGCAAACATCAAAAATGTGAAGAGCCACGAGATCGTGCAGAAAGGCCTGGAGATCCTGACCCGCCTGACGCATCGCGGCGCTGCCGGTGCCGATCCGCGCGAAGGCGATGGCGCAGGCATTCTCACACAGCTGCCGCACGACTTCTTTGCCGCCCAGGCCACCGGTCTCGGCATCAGCCTGCCCGCATCCGGCGACTACGGTGTTGGCATGATTTTCCTGCCCAAGGACCAGGGTCATCGCAACACCTGCAAATCGGTGATCGAGCAGACCATCACCGAGGAAGGCAACATCCTGCTGGGCTGGCGCACGGTGCCTGTGGACGCTGTCGCAGCCGATTTGCCGGAGAGCGTGCTGGCCTGCGAGCCGGTGATCGAGCAGGTGTTCATCGCGCGCGGCGAAGGCTTTGCCGACCAGGAGGTTTTCGAGCGCAAACTGTTCGTCACCCGCAAGGTGATCAGCACCCGGGTGCGCAGGCTCGGCTTCGTGGATGCAGCGAACTTCTACATCGCCTCGATGTCCAGCCGCACCATCGTGTACAAGGGCATGTTCCTGTCGCATCAGGTGGGCACCTATTACCTCGATCTGGGCGACCCCCTGTTCACCAGTGCGCTGGCCCTGGTGCATCAGCGTTTCTCGACCAACACCTTCCCGTCGTGGGAGCTGTCGCACCCGTTCCGCATGGTGGCGCACAATGGTGAAATCAACACCCTGCGCGGCAACCTGAACTGGATGAATGCCCGTCGTCATTCGATGACGTCCGACGTGCTCGGAGAGGACCTGGATCGCCTGTGGCCGATCAGTAATGAAGGCCAGAGCGATACTGCCTGCTTCGACAATGCGCTGGAGCTGCTCTACATGGGCGGCTACTCGCTGGCCCACGCAGCCATGCTGATGATCCCCGAGGCATGGGCAGGCAACAGCCTGATGGACGACGAGCGCAAGGCCTTCTACGAGCATCATGCGGCCCTGATGGAGCCGTGGGACGGCCCGGCCGCCGTAGCCTTCACCGACGGGCGCCAGATCGGCGCTACGCTGGACCGCAACGGCCTTCGCCCGGCCCGCTACCTGATCACCGACGACGACCTGGTGGTCGGCGCATCCGAAATGGGCGTGTTGGACATCCCTGAAGAGAAGATCGTCAAGAAGTGGCGCCTGCAGCCGGGCAAAATGCTGCTCATCGACCTGGAAGAAGGTCGTATCATCGATGATGAGGAGATCAAGCAGCAGCTGTCGTCGGCGCATGCCTACCGCGCAATTCTGGGCGAGACCCAGATTCAGCTGGAAGACCTGCCGGACGAAATTCCGACCATGCCGCCGAACCACGACATTCTCTTGCAGCGCATGAAGGCCTACGGCTATTCGCAGGAAGACCTGAAGTTCCTGATGGCGCCGATGGCCATTTCCGGCCAGGAAGCCACCGGCTCGATGGGCAACGACAACCCGCTGGCCGTGTTGTCCAACCGTTCGCGCCACCTGAGCAACTACTTCCGTCAGCTGTTCGCGCAGGTGACCAACCCGCCGATCGACCCGATCCGCGAGGAAATGGTGATGAGCCTGACCTCGATCATCGGGCCACGACCGAACCTGCTGGGCATGAACAATACCACGCCGCATCTGCGCCTTGAGGTGCACCAGCCGATTCTCGATAACGTGGAACTGGAGAAGATCCGCCACATCGACCAGGTCACCGACGGCAAGTTCCGCACCATCACGCTCTCCATGTGCTATCCGGTAAGCGAGGGCGCCGAAGGCATGCAACCGGCCATCGAAGCACTGTGCACTGCCGCCGAGAAGGCGGTATCCGAGCAGTACAACATCATCATCCTGTCCGATCGTGGGGTGGATGCCGACAACATCGCCATCCCGTCGCTGCTGGCCACCTCGGCCGTGCACCAGCACCTGATTCGCCAGGGCCTGCGCACCGAAACGGGTCTGGTGGTCGAAGCGGGCACCGCCCGCGAAGTGCATCACTTCGCCACGCTGGCCGGCTATGGCGCCGAAGCCATCAACCCGTACATGGCCTTCGAGGTGCTGTATGACATGCAGCGCAGTGGCCTGCTTCCGGACGACATCGCCCGCGAAGAAATCCGCAAGCGCTACATCAAGGCCATCGGCAAGGGCATCTACAAGGTAATGTCCAAGATGGGTATTTCCACCTACCAGTCCTACTGCGGCGCGCAGATTTTCGAGGCTGTCGGCCTGTCCTCCGAGTTCGTTGAAGCCTACTTCACCGGTACCCGCACGCAGATTCAGGGCGCCGGACTGAAGGAAATTTCGGAGGAAACTCTCCAGCTGCACCGCGATGCCTTCGCGCATGCTCCCGGCTATCGCAATGCGCTGGATGTGGGCGGCCAGTATGCATGGCGCGACAAGGGCGAAGAGCACACCCTGACCCCCGAGATCATCGCCAAGGTGCAGCATGCCGCGCGCACCAACAACTACGGCATGTACAAGGAATACGCCCGCTCGATCAACGAACAGAACGGACGCCTGCTGACGCTGCGCGGCCTGTTCAAGTTCAAACCGGGCCGTTCGATTCCGCTTGAAGAAGTGGAACCGGCAACCAGTATCGCGAAGCGTTTCGCCACCGGCGCGATGAGCTTCGGCTCGATCTCCCACGAAGCGCACAGCACGCTGGCCATCGCCATGAACCGTCTGGGCGGCAAGTCCAACACCGGCGAGGGCGGTGAAGAACCGGAGCGCTTCGAGAAGATGGCCAACGGCGACTCCATGCGCAGCGCCATCAAGCAGGTGGCCTCGGGCCGCTTCGGCGTAACCACCGAGTATCTGGCCAACGCCGACCAGATCCAGATCAAGATGGCGCAGGGCGCGAAGCCCGGCGAGGGCGGCCAGTTGCCAGGCCACAAGGTCGATGCACGCATCGGCCGGGTACGTCATTCCACCCCGGGCGTGGGCCTGATTTCCCCGCCGCCGCATCATGACATCTATTCCATCGAAGACCTGGCACAGCTGATCTTCGACCTGAAGAACACCAACACCGATGCCGATATCTCGGTGAAACTGGTGTCCGAAATCGGCGTAGGCACGATTGCTGCCGGCGTGGTCAAGGCGCATGCCGACCACGTGGTAATCGCCGGACACGACGGCGGCACAGGCGCTTCCCCGCTGACCTCCATCAAGCATGCCGGCTCCCCGTGGGAGCTGGGCCTTGCCGAGACGCAGCAGACCCTGGTACTCAACCGCCTCCGTTCGCGTACCATCCTGCAGGCCGACGGCCAGATGCGTACCGGCCGCGATGTGGTGATTGCCGGCCTGCTGGGCGCCGATGAGATCGCATTCGGCACCATCGCGCTGGTTGCAGAGGGCTGCATCATGATGCGCAAGTGCCATCTGAACACGTGTCCCGTGGGCGTGGCCACGCAGGATCCCGAGCTGCGCGAAAAATTCGCCGGCAAACCGGAGGATGTAATCAACTTCTTCATGTTCGTCGCCGAAGAGGCGCGCGAGCTCATGGCGGAGCTGGGCTTCCGGACCTTCGACGAACTGATCGGCCGCTCCGACATGCTGGACACCAACGATGCCGTGCGTCACTGGAAGTCGCAGGGGCTGGATCTGGCGCCGCTGTTCCACCGTGTCGATCCGAACGGCGCGCCCGTTTACCACTGCGACACGCAGGACCACGGGCTGGACAAACTGATCGATAACTGGCTGATCGAGCAGGCAAAACCCGCCATCGAGAACAAGACGCCGGTGATCATCGAAACAAAAATCCGCAACTCGGACCGCAGCTTCGGCACCATGCTTTCCGGCAAGATCGCCAGGAAACACGGGCAGGCGGGGCTGGCCGAAGACACCATCGTCATCAAGGCCAACGGCACTGCCGGTCAGTCGCTCGGCGCCTGGTTGTCGCGCGGCGTGACCATCGAGCTGGCCGGTGAAGGCAACGATTACGTGGGCAAGGGCCTGTCCGGCGGGCGCATCGTGATCTATCCGCCCGAGCAGTCGAAGATCGTGCCTGAGGACAACATCGTGGTCGGCAACACCGTGCTGTTCGGTGCCGTTGAGGGCGAGTGCTACTTCCGCGGCGTGGGCGGCGAACGCTTTGCCGTGCGCAATTCGGGTGCCGTGGCTGTTGTCGAGGGCGTGGGCGACCACGGTTGCGAGTACATGACCGGCGGCACCATCGTGGTGCTGGGCAGCACGGGGCGCAATTTCGCGGCCGGCATGAGCGGCGGCGTGGCCTATGTGCTCGATGAAGACGGAAGCTTCGAGTCGCGCTGCAATATGGCCCAGGTGGAACTGGAGCCGGTGACATCGGAAGCCGATGCGCTGGAGGACTTCGATCACCAGGGTCCGGACATGGAAATGCATGGCCGCGTGGATATCGAACATTCGCTGAGCCAGAACGACCAGAAGATCCTGCACACGCTGATCAGCCGGCATGTGCACTACACCAATTCAGCCGTGGGTAAAAAGATGCTCGACAACTGGGCGGACTACCACGGCAAGTTCGTCAGGGTGATGCCGGTGGATTACCGCCGCGCACTACAGGAAATCGAGACAGCGAAGGCGGCAAAAGAAGGCAAGGAGTTGACGCATGGGTAAGGCAACCGGATTCAAGGAATACGCACGCGAGGGCCTGAGCTACGCGCCGGTCGCCGATCGCCTGACGCACTTCAAGGAATTCTCTTCGCTGCCGGAGGATATGAGCCGCCAGGGCGCACGCTGCATGGATTGCGGCATCCCCTTCTGCCATAACGGCTGCCCGGTCAACAACCTGATTCCGGACTGGAACGATGCGGTATATCGCGGCAAGTGGCGCGAGGCGCTGGATATCCTGCATTCCACGAACAACTTCCCGGAATTCACCGGTCGTATCTGCCCTGCCCCGTGCGAGGAAGCCTGCACGGTGAACCTGATCGGCGATGCGGTTTCGATTAAAAATATCGAGTTGGCCATCATCGAAAAGGGTTGGGAAAAGGACTGGATCGTGCCGGAAATCGCGACCCACAAGACCGGCAAGCGGGTTGCCGTGGTCGGCTCCGGCCCTGCCGGCCTGGCCTGCGCCCAGCAGTTGGCACGCGTCGGCCATGAGGTGGTGGTATTCGAGAAGAACGACCGCATCGGCGGCCTGATGCGCTACGGCATCCCGAACTTCAAGTTCGATAAAAAGGTGATCGACCGCCGCCTGGCCCAGATGCGGGCCGAGGGCGTGGAGTTCAAGGTCAATGCGCACATCGGCGCGGATATCCCGGCCAGAAAGCTGCTGGAAGATTTCGATGCCGTGGTTCTCACCGGCGGCTCCGAGAAGTCGCGCGACCTGCCGGCCCCGGGACGCGAGTTGAACGGCATTCACTTCGCAATGGATTTCCTGCCGATGAACACCAAGCGCGTGCTTGGCGACGAAATTCCGGCCGAACAGTGGATTTCCGCCGAGGGCAAGCATGTGGTGGTGATCGGCGGCGGTGATACCGGTTCGGACTGCATCGGTACCTCCAACCGCCATGGTGCCGAATCGGTGACGCAGATTGAAATCCTGCCCAAGCCGACCGCCACGCCGGACAAGCTGACCACCTGGCCGAACTGGCCGATGAAGCTGCGCACCTCCACCTCGCAGGAGGAAGGCTGCGACCGCGACTGGGAAGTGAACACCAGGCGTTTCATCGACGACGGCAAGGGCAATGTGAAGGCCATCGAATGCGTGCGCGTGGAATGGAAACAGGAAAACGGCCAGTGGAAGATGTCCGAGGTTGAAGGAAGCGAGTTTGAACTCAAGGCCGACCTTGTGCTGCTTGCCATGGGCTTCGTGCACCCGGTACATGAGGGCATGATCGACGAACTGGCCGTGGAGAAGGATGGTCGCGGCAACGTGGCGGCCAACACCGTCGACTACAAGTGCAGCCTGGATAAGGTGTTTGCCGCCGGCGACATGCGCCGTGGCCAGTCGCTGGTCGTCTGGGCCATCCGCGAAGGCCGTCAGTGCGCCGCCTCCGTCGATGAATACCTGATGGGCCACACCAACCTGCCCCGCTAAACAGGCGAATGGGCGAACTGAAACCGGTGGGCATCTCATCCTGATGCCCGCCGGTTTTTTTTATGCTCTCCCTATCCACACAAGGCTCGACCAGCTATGAATCAATCAGAACCGCCGGCTGGCTGTCGGGGAAATTAAGGGGTACCTTGCCCACAAGAGATAACCGGGGGCAATAAAATCGTTACCAGATCCGAAAAAATGAAGGTGTCGCTGCTGATTGTCGTTGTTGCCGCACTGTTTTTTGCAGCATCGTTTGTCAAACTTCCGGGCATTGACCGACTGGCCAATGATTATTTCTCCGAATCCATCAAGGCTGCCACCCTGGCCTATGCCACCACCCGCGCCGTCAATGCGGTGGTATCGGTGGTTAAGGAATCGCAACTGGAATTTGCTCCCGCGGGCGTCGGCATAAGCGTCGCGGCGGGTCAGGTTCTCGACCCGATTGACGACATGACCGAGCGGCTTTCCACGATGCTGGTGGCTGCCATTGCCTCAATCGGCATCCAGAAAATCGGTTTTGAGATCGGCATGGCGATATCCTTCAAGGCGGTATCTATCGTACTGCTGCTGTCTGTCCCCCTGCTCTGGCTGAACGGTGCGAGTGGCGCATCCCTGTTGCAGCCCGCAATCAAGCTTTGCCTGATCCTGCTGTTGCTGCGCTTCATGCTGCCGCTCGCGGCAATGGTCAGCGACGCGGTGTATACCACATGGCTCAAGCCGGGCGTCGAGAGTTCGCTGGAAAGGCTTTCTGTCGTCTCGGACAGTTACAGTGAACTGAACAGCTTATCCCCGGAACAGAACGAAGGCTTCTTTTCCTCGCTGACGAGGAATGCCAGCGAGCAGGTGGAAAAAACACGCAGGGCATTTTCGATCATGATGCAAAACGCGGAAAACATTGTCGCCTCGCTGCTCAGCCTGCTCACCGCCTATCTGACCATTTTTGTCGTCCAGGTGCTGCTGCTACCGCTGACCATGCTCTGGCTGCTGCTCTCCCTGTTCAGGGGAAAGCCAATGGACGAGTTCTCGGGACGCATTGTAAACAGGATGTTATCCGCCTCTTGAACCTTGGGCAGGAACGGGGGCAGACCAAGACAAGTAACCGGAATATAAAAATATTTCACTTAAACATACGAAATATCAGTGCTTAAACGGTCCTTCTCGGGGTTGAAAAGAGGCTGCAAAGAATAGGGGGAGATTTGCGCTTTCGGGTTCGTCCACGGTCCGTAGACTTCCGTAGCAGGAAACACCGATTCACGACATCTGGAGGATATCATGGGTGAGATGATCAGCTTCAACAGGCCGGACGGCCAGTCCTCGAAGGGCTATCAGATTGAACCGGCAGCGGGCAGCAGCGCGCCGGGGATTGTGGTAATTCAGGAGTGGTGGGGACTGAACGACCAGATCAAGGGTGTGGCCGACAAGCTGGCGGCAGCCGGCTACCGGGCGCTGGTGCCCGATCTGTATCGCGGCAAGCAGGCACTGGAGGCCAACGAGGCCGAGCACCTGATGAACGGCCTGGACTTTGCTGACGCCGCCGGACAGGACATTCGCGGTGCCGTGCAATATCTGAAGGCCTCGGGCAGCAGCAAGGCGGGTGTGACCGGCTTCTGCATGGGCGGGGCACTCACGTTGCTGGCCGCCGTTTTCGTGCCGGAGAGCGATGCCAATGCCGTGTGGTACGGCTATCCGCCACTGGAGTATGTCGATGCCGACAAGATCAAGGCGCCGCTGCTGGGCCAATGGGGCACGCGCGACACCTTCTTCCCTATCGACGGCGTGGATGCGCTGGAGAAAAAACTGCGCGATGCGGACGTAGGGTTCGAGTTTCATCGCTACGACGCCAAGCATGCCTTCGCGAACGAGGAAGCCGATTCAAGGAATCTGCCACCACTCGGCTACAACCCGGAAGCCGCCGAGATCGCCTGGCAACGCACCCTGGCGTTCTTCGAGAAATCTCTTCATTGATTGCCCGTTCCCGGCTTCCGGAGATCACGGGGACTTGCGAATCAAACAGGTAAACAGGGCTTTTATTTGCCGGTCTTCAGAATGCAGTACCTGGTGTAATCACTGGCCTCGTTGGCGGTCCAGTCACCCTTGGGCTTTTCCTTCATCTGCGCACACCACTTCTCGCTGCCGACTTCAGGGGAGCAGGCCGTGCCCACCAGTGCGAATATACAGACAGAACCGATGACAATCGCCTTTCTCATACAAGCCTCCCGCTGGAATTTCATCAGACCAGAAAGTACGGGCACGGGCAAACGATGTAAACGTCCCGGGGCATCGTTCCTTATCGAATCGGGGTGACGCTCACCCGGCCGTTGGCGCTGACATCAACACGATAGCGGATGCCATTGGGACAGGTCGCTTTGATGACGGTATTGCCTGCGCCATCCTTGCTTTCGGAGATGTTGCTCACCGTATTGCCGCCGCACGGCTGGCCGCGCAGCATGATGGTGGTAGCAATATCTTCCGCCTTGGTTACCGCATCAGCCCCGGCCGGCATCGCGATCACCGCCAGCAGAAGCGCAAAACCCATTAGATATTTCATGCCTTTCCCTCCAGTAAACTATTCCAGATATTATCACGGGCCATGCTGATGTCGGCCGATAGCGCCGGGTCGTCATCCAGCAGGGCCAGCACCTTGAGCAGCAGGCCGTCAAAACGTGCCCGAATCTCACTCAACGACATACGGCCCTTATGTTCGCGCCAGTTCTTTACCTCGTCGACGACATCCATCGCATCCGAGCGCAATGCCAGCTTGGTGAATACGCCGATGGCATCGCTGTTCTTGAGGCGTTCAATCAGGGCATCCATATTAAAATGGGTATGGCTGCCGGAAGCTGCTTCGGGGCCAGCAGCTTCATCGTCCGCTTTTTCGGTCATGTCCCCGTCGTCTTTCGAAACTGCATCCGAGTAATGCTCATCCGCTGTCTCGGTAACCTTTTCCTCCGCCTTATCGGCTTTCTCGATGGCCCCCTGCCTTGTGGCCTCCAGTGTCATTGATCCGTTTGTCTCCTGTTTGCCCTGAACCTCCACCGGGTCAGAGCCGGCCCGATCATCAACCGCTTCATCGCCGGCGACCACGGGCTGCACAGCGCACAGGAAAAGGCTCAGGCAACAACATCCAGCCAGCATCTGTCGCACAAACTTCTCACGCCACGGCATCATGGAAAGCAGTTTAGCAAAAACTGCGCTTCGCAGAGGGGCACTGTCTGCACCGGGAAGCGACAATGATTCCTAATGCACAACGAGCTTGCTTGTTCGCCGATTTATGCGCCGCTAGCATCACTGGATGCTGCGAAAACTTCTTGGCCTGCTGCTACTTCTTGCCTTCACTCAGGCCGCCCAACCGGCCATGGCCGGGGATGCCGGAAGCATCGAAAGGCTGAAACAGGAAGCCAGTGAAAGGCGCACCGACTATCAGAGCTGGGTGCAGCTGGGCAAGGCACAAGCCGCGCAAGGCCAACTCGACGATGCCATTTCCTCCTTCCGGTCAGCAATCTTCCTGAGGCCGGAGCTTGCCGGACTCCACGATCAACTGGCCGCGGTTTATATCAAAAAGAACGATCTGCAGGCCGTGGTCCGCGAGCTGGAACTCGCCCGGCAACTTGAACCAGACCAGGGCGATGGACTGCATCGAAGGCTAAGCGAGGATGCCTGCCGGCGTATCGTAGCCGCAGGCAACCAGCCGGCCCTGCAGGCCCGCCTTGAGCAACTGGTGAACAGCCGCAAAACAGAGAATACGCAACAGGCCTCAGAGCGCCTCCCCATCGCTGCCGAGGCACAGGTTGCAGGGAGCGAGAATCAAGCGAGCGGAGTTACCATCCCCGAGCAACAGGTGCGCGATGCGCTGGAGGCATGGTGCAAGGCATGGAGCAAGCGGGATATTGATGCCTACTTCGATGCCTATGCCGACGACTTCGATCCCGGCAAGCGCTTCACATCAACGGATGCCTGGCGCAAATACAAACGCCGCGTGATCGGCAGGCAGGCAAGTATCGAGGTCACCATCGAGGAGCTCGAGCTCCTCCCGCTGTCCGACGGCACATTCAAGACCGGATTCATTCAGCTCTATCGTAGCCCGACATACAGCAGCGACGACACCAAGGAGATATGGTTCAAGCGCATCGATGACGGCTGGAAGATCACCCGTGAGGTGTCCGGCCAGGCTCCAGCCGTGGAAGGCGGGTGATTGCAGCACCGTCGGTGCCTGCAGCATGCTATGGTATCGCAGCAACACATGGGCGATGATCTGATAAACAGGCGGAGGGTTCGATGACGAAGAAGGCAAACGAGCCGGCAAAGCCTGCAAAAATAGACCCCAAAACCTACGAAAAGAATCTTGCCGGAATCTATGAGGAACTGGTCAAATGGCAGCACTGGATCAAGCATCAGGGGCTGCGTGTCGTCATCATCTTCGAGGGCCGGGACGCCGCCGGCAAGGGCGGCACGATCAAGCGCCTGATGGAGCCGCTGAACCCCCGCGGATGCAACGTGGTAGCGCTGCCCGCGCCCTCGGACAGGGAAAGCACCCAATGGTATTTTCAGCGCTATGTACAGCATCTGCCGGCTGCCGGAGAGATTTCCGTATTTGACCGAAGCTGGTACAACCGTGCCGGTGTCGAGCGCGTGATGGGCTTCTGCACCGATAAGGAATACCGCGAATTCATGCGCTCCTGTCCCGAATTCGAGCGCATGCTGGTTCGTTCCGGCATCATCCTGCTGAAATACTGGTTCTCGGTAAGCGACGACGAGCAGGAAAGACGCTTCCAGAAACGGGCAACGGACAAGACCAAGCACTGGAAGCTCAGCCCGATGGACCTGGAATCCCGTGATCGCTGGATGGAGTACTCCAAGGCCAAGGACGAGATGTTTTTCTATACGGACATCAACGAGGCCCCCTGGTATGTGGTCAATGCGGACAACAAGAAGCGCGCGCGCCTCAACTGCCTGAGTCATATCCTGGCATCCATTCCATACGAGGACGTGATGCCTGCGCCGCCGCCGCTACGCCCGAGAAAGGAGCAACCCGATTACAAGCGACCGGACATCAATGACCAGAACTTCGTGCCGGAAAAATATTGAGGGTGTGGCGCGAACTGTTCAACCACCACACCATTGAAACCGGGGGCCGGATTGGGATTCATCATTCAACAGTTATATCGTCTTGCTGCAATGACGAAAAAGCTGCTTAACCGCTCCGAGAGCGATGATAGCAGCTATTTCATGGTTCAGCAGGACAGTGCGGACGAGTACTCATCCCATCCGGACAGGCGCCGGCATGTCCGTTTCCCGGTGGAGCTTGCCGTTCGGCACGGCGAAGACGCACCGGTCGCCTATGACAGCTTCGTATTAAACACCTCCCGGCAGGGAGTCTTCATTATCACGGACAAGCCTTATGCCGAGGGTACGATCCTTGTGATGCATTTTTATATACCGCCGCATTCCAAACTGCTTGCCGAATTGAAAGGCGAGGTCAGAAACACCAATTCATCCGACCGTTACCCGCAAGGCATGCATATCGAATTTTTCCAGTATGCAGAGGAGGATATGCAAAGGCTCAGCGACTATCTGGAAGAAAAAAAGCACCTGCTGGACACGAATGCATAACCCTGCAAAAGGCCATACAAGCCACTCCTAACCCGTGGTGAGGCGCGGCAGCATCATGGCCGCCAGACTCAGGATCAGGAAGAAACCGCACATATCGGTTACAGTGGTAAGAATCGGACCGGAGGCAACTGCCGGGTCCTTGCCCATACGCTTGAGAAACAGGGGAACCGTACCGCCAATGGATACGGCTATGACCGTGTTCAAGGCCAGTGCCACACCAACCACCATGCCAAGATACGGATTTCCCTGCCACAACATGGCGACCCCGGCCAACAGAGAGCCAAGAATCACGCCGTTGATGCAACCCACCGACACCTCTTTCAACCAGACGCGCATGATTTCGTACGGCTTGACGATGCCCAGTGCAAGCTCCCGCATGCTGACAGCCACGGCCTGATTGCCGGAGCATCCGCTCATGTCCGAAACAATGGGCAGAAACACCGCCAGCGCGATCACCGCACTCAGGGTATCCTGATAGAGAGCGATCACACTGGCGGAGACCATATTGAGTACGATATTCAGGCTCAGCCACGAAACCCGGCGACCGGACCGAAGCAGCAGAGGTTGCGAACGGATTTCATCGCCACCGATAATACCCTGGCTCTTGCGATAGGTGGCCGCCGCATTGTCCGCCATTGCCTCGTTCACATGCAGCCGGTGCACCACCCCCACCAGCCGGTTTTTCCGGTCCACGACGGGTACTGCGAGAAACGCATAGCGATCGAAAAAGGCATCGAGCTCGACCAGCGAGGCATCGTCGGAAACGGAAAGACACGGCTTGCAGATAAACGCGATGGGGGCATTGTGCTTCGAGAGCACAAGACTATGCAGTTCCACTACGCCGGTGAGTGTCCCGGATTTGGAAACCACATAGACATACGTGCCGAGCGTTGAGGATTGCTCCTCCCTCTCCTCGAGGCCGGCAAGCACCTCCCCGGCGGTCGCTTCCTCCGGGTATGCGACGTATTCGCTCATCATCAGGCCGCCGGCAGATTCCGGGGCATAGCTGCTCAGGCGCTGAACATTGGCGGCGGTGTCGGGGTTCATTTCCGCCAGCACTGCCTTGGCATGCCGGGCATTCAGCGCACCAATCACATCAGCCTGATCCTGGCTCTCCATCTCGCTGACGATGGAGGCGGCATCCCCGACAGACAGCTTTTGAATCATTTCGGCCGCATGCTGCTCGGGAATCTCTTCGATGAAATCTGCGGCATCTTCAGCGGACAGGGTGGTGAGTACCTTCTCGCGTTCATCGGCAGAGAGGCGAAGAATGGCGCTGAAGGTTTCATTCACGCCGATTTCCCTGACGTACTCCTTAAGGCGTTCGGCATCTTCGGCCGTAGCCAGCGATAACAATATATCCCGGGATTTTCGTTCGGTTTCTTGTTCCATATCCACCCCTCGCTCGGCTGCAAGCATGTCCGGCCACCTCGCCCCGCCCCCAGTACACGCTCTATCGACTGTATCACCGCCCCGCAGGTGAACCAAGCAGGACCGGTCGGGCTGCCGGGAAACCGGATTGTCGATATATATTACCTATCGTTACCATATGAACATTCAATTTTATTTTCTCACTGCTCTCGTCTACAGTGGAATCAGGTAAGAAAAGACAGGAGGTCGCGATGTTGAAAACATGTTCGTTCGGCATCTTGCACATGACGGTGGCATTCACCGTTGCCTGGCTGATGACCGGCAGCCTCGTCGTGGGCGGTGCCATCGCACTGGTCGAGCCGATGGTCAATACCGTGGCCTACTTCTTCCACGAAAAAATCTGGGAAGAGCGCAAACATCATCACCACACGCATGGAGGAGCCCTATGGCCACGAATCGCGAACAACTGATCATCGAGCTGAACAAGGATCTGGAATGGGAATACGCCGCCGCCATCCAGTATGTGCAGCATGCTGCTGTGATCACCGGACCGGAATTCGACGGCATCGGCAAGGAGTTGATTATCCATTCGCAGGAGGAAATGACACATGCCGTGATGCTGGCCGAGCAGATCGATTTCCTCGGTGGCATTCCATCCGTTGAGGTAGAAGCTATCGAGGTTTCCCCCGAAAGCCCGATCATGTTGCGCCAGGATTTAAAGGGCGAGGATCAGGCCATCACCCGTTACAAGGAACGCATTTATCAGGCCGAGCAACTGCGTGAATACGGACTGCGGCGGGTGATCGAGGACATTCTGATCCAGGAAGAGGAACACAAGCGCGATCTTTTATCGGCTCTGGAGCGTTAGGCAGCAAGAAAACGCCAAAAAAGAGCGCCCCGGTCGGTCGGGGCGCTCCATGGTTATGGCGTGCACGCCTACTGACCGTAAATCTCACGGTAGGCATACGATGCACTCGCCGGGCGACCGGACAGCGAGCCGGCCTGTACCTGGGTGAAGTAGGCATTCAACGAGGCTCCGTCTCCCTGCGCGGAGTTCGGCATCCAGACACCGACCACAACGGCATGGCCGCCTGCATCAATCGTCGAACAGCCCGGCAAGTCCTCCAGGTAGCTTTCGCTCACCCAGTTCGGGCACATGCCCAGCGAATCGCCCTGGGCCAGCAGGGCGGAGACTGCCGACTGGTCCACGATGATGGTATGGCGCGCCTCGGGGGCACCCTGCGGGACATGGCAGACCTGCACATTCCTCGCCACATTGCCATGACCCTGGTCGTAACCCATGGTGTCCAGAACCGTGCTTCGGCTTACGCATACCAGAGTTGCACTGCTGAAGTCGGTCAACACCGCCATATTTGCGGCATTGCTATTGTAGCTGCCGTTCGAGCTTGCGCTGGAGCCACGGCTGCAACTTCCCGCGAGCGAATCGGTGGGCATCACGAAGCTTCCGGCCAGCCATGCGGCTCCCGCAACAAACATCAGGGAAATACCGCGCATCGTCTTGCATGTGTTGTGCATCTTCATACTACACCTCCACCCGGCGCCATGGCCCTCCACCGGTGGCGAACAGGTCATATCCGCCGGGTTAATCCCAAGGTAGGCCGGAGACGTATTATTTCGATGTGACGCCATGCACAAAATAGGCGGGGCACATGTAGTCTGCCTTGGTCTACATTGGGGCTATGTTAAGCCTCGTGATGGTATGCATCGTGCTGCTGGTGATCTTTGACTTCACCAATGGCTTCAACGATACCGCCAATATGGTCGCCACGGTGGTTGCATCACGCGCCATGACACCTGCACAGGCCATTCTCCTGGTCTCGTTCTTCACATTTCTCGGTCCTGTCTTCGGCGGTACGGCTGTTGCGAATACGGTCGGCCAGTTCGTACATCTGCAGCAACTGTCTTCGACCCTTGCGGTCGCGACCATCCTCTCCGGCACGGCTGCTGCCGTAACGCTCAATTTCCTGGTGTGGTGGCGAGGCCTGCCATCCTCATCCACACATGCACTGGTCGGTGGCTTAACAGGCAGCGTGATTTTCTCTGCCGGGACTGAGCATGTGGAATGGGGCTGGCAGACATTCACGACCAGCGGCGAGTTGCACGGTATTGCGCTCATCGTCGTTGCCCTGTTTCTCTCGCCTCTGGCCGGCCTTCTTGTCGGCTGGTCGACGCATCATCTGGCGCGCCTTGCACTGCGCCGCGCGACCCCTGCCGCCAATCGAACCCTGCGCCGCCTGCAATGGCTGGGGGCCGCAGCGCTGGCCTTCTCGCACGGCGCCAACGATGCCCAGAAAACCATGGGGATTATCACGCTGGTGCTGCTGCTGGGCGGCTCACTTTCCAGCTTCGAGGTTCCCTTCTGGGTCATCCTGTTGTGCGCCACTAGTATCACACTGGGCACGGCATCCGGTGGCTGGCGGATCATCCGCACCGTCGGGTTCGGGATATACAGGATGCGCCCGATTCATGCATTTAACAGCCAGCTGGCGTCCTCGTCGGTGATCTTCTTTGCCGCCGTGTTCGGTGGCCCGGTATCGACCACACATGTGGTGAGTTCGTCGATTATGGGCGTCGGTGCCGCGGACCGCCCACGCGCCGTGCGCTGGAGCAAGGCTGCGGAGATCGGCTTCACCTGGCTGATAACCCTGCCGGCAGCCGCACTGCTGGCAATGCTCTACCATATCCTTATGGCGAGGTGGTTATGATGGCCAAGGCAAAACACGGGTGGCAGAAGGCATGGGAAATGATCGTGCCGCCGATGACCGACTTCCATGCCCTGCTGCAAACACAGGCGGACAACATCGAATCGGCAGGCAAGGCGCTGCAGGCCTATCTGGCTGAGGGCGAGCCTGCACTTGCCGCCCCGGTTTATGAGCTCGTGCGCGAGGGGCATTCGCTGCGCCAGCGCAGCCTGACCCAGCTACACAAAAGCTTCATCACGCCTATCGACCGGGAGGATATCTATACACTGGCCATGAACATCGACCACATTCTCGATTACATCAAGAACACCGTGCGCGAGGTGGAGGTACTGCAGGTCAAACCCGACCACTGGATGCAGGATATGGCGAAACAACTCGGCATCGGCATGGGCTCATTGCGCAAAGGCCTGGAGATGCTGCGTGAAGACAGGGCCGGTGAGGTGCCATCAATCGTTAAAACGCATCATCAGGAACGGCACATCGAAAAGCTCTACCGCGAGGCGCTTGCCGAGATGTTCGATACCGGGGCCTACCGCGAACTCGGCGCGGACGAATGCCTTGATTTTGTGATCAGCAGGATCAAGCGCCGGGAGGTGTATCGCCACCTGTCCAACGCGGCCGACCGTCTCGACCATGCCGGTGAGGCATTAAGGGATATCAGTGTAAAATACGAGTAGCCCCCCGAAGGAGGGGCTACAGCTTACTCGCCGCGAAGCTCGCGATAGGACTCCGCCGAGCTGTCAGGATACCCGGAACAGGTGCCTTCCTGCACCTGAAAAAAATAGATATTCAGGCCTGTCCCATGGCCGACTGCAGCTTCCGGCACCCAGACCCCCGTCACTGCAGAGCCGGCAGCAAGGGCCGTGCAGGTGGGAAGCGATTCGACAAACGCTTGCAGAACCGTGTCTACGCACTGGCCGAGCGTATCGCCATGTTTCATGTGGGCCGCCTCAGCCGACGCATCCACTCTGATCGTGTGCTGCCCGCCACTTTTTTTATCACTTTCGACATGGCAAAGCGTTATTTGCGAGGGCTTTGACTTCACATCGTCGTCATGCGATGCCAACGTGCTCAATACCAGATCACGGTCCACGCAGATCAGAGGACCACAGCCGGAGGTGTAGGCATCTGCCAAAGCCTCTTGCACAGGCAAGGCCATGGCGCCGGACAGCCATGCGATGCCGCCAAATACCGCCAGCAGAATGCCCCTCTTTGCCTTTATCCTTTTCGTGGATATATTCATTTGGTCGCCCCCACTGGCGCCATCCGGAATGCTGCATATCGATCATCAACACCCATCTGTCCACCAGAATGCTTTCACTCTCTCACTTGATTTCCCTCGGGGGATGTGACGTAACTCACAATGCTTGCCCGGTGCTTCTGTCCTCCTCTATATCCGGAAGCATGATGGTACGCGGGAGCCCCGGCAGCCTGTCATGGCGCCAAGCCGAAACGACGACAGGCGTTCTCTCGGCTGAGTTCGGCGATATATGCCGGCGACACGTCGCGCACATCGGCAATACACTCGGCCACATGGCGCACGAAGGCCGGTTCGTTACGCTTGCCGCGATGCGGCACAGGTGCCAGATAGGGTGAATCGGTTTCAATCAGGATCGCTTCTTCGGGGATGTTTGCCGCCACCTCGCGCAGTGCGCTGTTGGCCTTGTAGGTGACATTGCCCGAAAAGGAAATGGACAGCCCCATGTCCAGTGCCTGTGAAGCCGCATCCATACCCGATGAAAAGCAGTGCATCACGCCGCCGCAGGTCTCCGCGCCCGCATCGCCCAGCACGCGCAGGGTATCATCATCGGCATCGCGCATGTGCACGATCACCGGCTTGTCCACCGCGATGCCCGCCCGGATGTGCGTGCGAAACCGCGCCTCCTGGAGCTCGGGCGGCACCCGGTGCCGGAAGAAATCCATACCCGTTTCGCCGATGGCCACGCATTTCGGATGCCCGGCCAACTCGCAAAGCTCCTCGAAGCCCGGCTCGCTCGGCACTTCGTGATTGGGATGCACGCCTACGCTGAACCACACATTATCACGCGCCTCGGCCAGATTCCGCAGGCGAGGCACGTTTTCCAGATCCACCGCCACGGCCAGCAGCCATTGCCCACCGGCCTCGGCATAGCGATCGAACATCGCCTGGCGATCCTCATCGAAATGCTCGAAATCAACATGGCAGTGCGTATCGACAAGCGACAGGGCAACAGCGCTCATAACAGCCCCCTCAGACGGAGAGAATCTGTCGAAGGTGGGCCAGCGTCACATGGTGCAAATCGCCCAGCTGATGCGGATTGGCCATCACTTCAACGGCATCCCGGTCGGCCTCGCCAAATTCGGAAACCACCAGGTCGGCCCCGGTGAAATCGTGATTGCGGGTATAATCATTGACCGTCACCGCGCACCGGATCCCGGCGGCATCGGCGGCCTTCCAGCCATTTTCCGAATCCTCCAGCGCCACGGTATCGGCTGCGGAGATGCCGAGCTTGTCCAGGGCGTAGGTGTAGATATCCGGCGCCGGCTTCTTGGCCGGCACGATATCGCCGGCAGCCAGCACGGCGAAACGGTCGAACCACTCACGCCCGAGCGAATGCTCGATCAGCGCATCCAGCGCCGACGGCGTCGTTGTAGTCGCCACGCCCAGCGTAATGTCCGCCGCATAAGCCTCTTCGAGCAGACGACGAACACCCGGGCGCAACGGAATACGACCCTCGGCGATCAGGCTCTGATAATGAACGGTTTTGCGGGCATGCAGGCCGGCGATTTCCTCGTAGGGCATCTGCGGCATGCCACCGCGCTCGATATCGAAACCGATACGCTCCTTGCCGCCCGTCACGGCCAGCAGCTCACCATAGGTCGGCACATCCCATTCGCGATCGTGTCCGGCCTCTTCAAAAGCCATATTGAAGGCCACCCGATGACCATCACGCTCGGTGTCGGCCAGCGTGCCGTCGACATCCCATAAAAGACATTTCAGTTCGCTCATTCATATACTCCCGATTGAGGTTTGCGCCCGCAGTGGGCTATATTTGCATGCATGGGTATTCGTCCTTTTGAAGAACATCCGCTTACCGTGGCCGACAAGCCGCGCCTGCAACGGCCGCCGATGTATCAGGTGTTGCTGCTCAATGACGATTTCACGCCCATGGATTTCGTGGTTGATATTCTGCGGCAATATTTCCATAAATCGGAATCAGAGGCCACCCGCATCATGTTTGCCGTGCACACTGAGGGAAGCGGCCTGTGCGGAACCTTTCCGCGCGAGATTGCAGAGAGTAAGGTGATGCTGGTGCGCGAGGCAAGCCGCAAGGATGAGCACCCCTTGGCATGTATTATGCGGAAAGAGCAGGGAGATAGCGATGCTGAATGAAGAACTCGAACGCACCCTGAACGACGTATTCCGTTCGGCGCATTTGCACCGCAACGAATTCGTGACCGTCGAACACCTGTTGCTTGGCCTGCTGGACAACACCGAGGCACGCGCCGTGCTGGAAGGTTGCGGTGCGAAGACCACCCAGATAAGGCAAAAGTTACAGGCCTATATTTCCGAACATGTCGCCGTGCTACCTGAAGGCATCGGTGAAACCACCGCCAGCGTCGGCCTGCAGCGCGTAATTCAGCGCGCCGTGATGCAGGCACAGTCTTCGGGCAAGGACGAGGTGACCGGTGCTTATATCCTGGTGGCCATCTTCGCCGAAAAGGAATGCTACGCCGTGCATGCCATGCGCGAAGGCGGCATTTCGCGTCTGGACGTGGTGAACTTCATTTCGCACGGCATGCCCGCCAGCGATCCACTGGAAACACTCGAAGGCATGCAGGTCGAGGAGCAGGAGACAAAGGCCAAAAAACCGAATGCCCTTGGACGCTATACCATTGATCTGAACGCCCGGGCCCGCGAAGGCAAGATCGATCCCCTGATTGGCCGTGAGGCAGAAATGGAACGCTGCATCAATATTCTGTGCCGGCGCCGCAAGAACAACCCCTTGCTGGTCGGCGATGCCGGCGTGGGCAAAACCGCCATTGCCGAGGGCCTTGCCCGCAAGATCGTGGACGGCGAGGTGCCGGAGGTGATCGCCGATGCCGAGGTGTACACGCTTGATATGGGCGCCCTGCTGGCCGGCACCAAGTACCGCGGCGATTTCGAGGAACGCCTGAAGGCCGTGTTGGTAGAGATCGAAGAGAAGGCCAGCGGCATCCTGTTCATCGATGAAATCCATACCGTGATCGGGGCCGGCTCGGCCAGCGGCAGTGCCATGGATGCCTCCAACCTGCTCAAGCCCTCGCTGGCCAACGGGGAACTTCGCTGCATAGGCGCCACGACCTATCAGGAATACCGTTCGCTGTTCGAGAAGGACCGCGCCCTTTCCCGTCGCTTCCAGAAGGTAGATGTGCCGGCGCCCTCGCTGGATGAATGCATCGAAATCCTGATCGGCCTGAGGCCCTCGCTCGAGCAGCACCACGGCGTGCGCTACGCCCGCGCGGCTGTCACCTCGGCCGCCGAGCTGGCCAGCCGTCACCTGCATGAGCGCAACCTGCCGGACTCTGCCATCGATGTGCTCGATGAGGCGGGCGCCGCCGTACAGGTACTACCGGTGGAAAAACGCAAAAAGCGGATCAGCGTGGCAGATATCGAGGCCGTGGTTTCGCGCATCGCTCGCATTCCGCCGCGCAGCGTGTCGGCTTCGGACAAGAAATCCATGCGTCACCTGGAACGCAATCTCAAGCTGTCGGTGTTTGGACAGGACGGGGCCATCGAGGCACTGGGCAGCGCCATCAAGCTTTCACGCGCCGGTCTGTCGCACCCGGAGAAACCTATCGGCAGCTTCCTGTTCACCGGTCCGACCGGCGTGGGCAAAACCGAGGTCGCCCGCCAGCTGGCCATGCTGATGGGCCTGGAGCTGATCCGCTTCGACATGTCCGAATACATGGAGGCGCATGCCGTCTCCCGCCTGATCGGCTCACCGCCCGGCTATGTCGGCTTCGATCAGGGAGGCCTGCTCACCGAGGCCGTGAGCAAACATCCGCATGCGGTGGTGCTGCTCGATGAATTCGAGAAGGCACACCCGGACATTTTCAATGTGCTGTTGCAGGTGATGGACCACGGCAAACTGACCGACAACGCCGGTCGCTCGGCCGATTTCAGGCATGTCATCCTGATCATGACCAGCAATGCCGGCAGCTTCGAAATGAGCAAGTCGAGCATTGGGTTCGCACCGCAATCGGCACACGGCGACAACGACGCGGCCATCAAGCGCATGTTCTCGCCCGAGTTCCGCAACCGGCTGGATGCGATGATTCCGTTCAGCTCGCTGGAGGCCGATTCGATTCGCCATGTAACCGACAAGTTCATCATGCAGCTGGAAACCCAACTGGAAGGCAAGGGCGTACAGCTCGATGTCAGCGCCGAAGCGCGCGATTGGCTCGCCAGGCACGGCTTCGATGCCGACATGGGTGCCCGCCCGATGGGTAAACTGATCGCCGACAGCCTGAAAAAACCGCTGGCCGATGAAATTCTGTTTGGCAAGTTGCAGCGCGGCGGCAAGGCGCGCGTCGAGTTGCGGGACGACAGGTTGCACCTCGAATTTCCTGAGTGACAGACGAAGAGAGCCCCCCGGAGAACACGCCGTCTAACATCGGAGAAACCCCGGACGGGCAGCCAGACAGCAAACAGCCTTCCGACAAGGCAGAAAAATTCTCACCGCGGGAAACACAGTATGAAACAGGTGAGATACCCGAACACTGCCTGCGCTGGTGTTTCGAGGTGCTTTCGTCCGCGGCGCCCGACGAGCCGCCCTACGATCTGTGCCACCCTCCTGCCCTGGAGCCGGAGACCCTGGCAAGCCTGAAGGCCGCCATTTCAAACATCCCGCCGCTACCGGAAATCTGGCACAAGGTGCGCGCCATGGCGGAAACCGACGAGGCCTCGCCGCGTGATCTGGCCAGGCTGGTGGAGCAGGACCCGGTACTCACCTCGCATGTACTTAAATGGGGGAATTCCGCGGTGTATGCGGCCAGCGCCGCGCATGTCAGCAGCGATGTCTCGCACACCCTGGCCCGCATGGGCATGGACGAGGCGCAGAACCTTATTCTCGAATCCCTGCTGCCGCAGCTCGGCAGCATCGGCGAGAAATCATCGCTCGAGGCCCAGCACATCTGGTTCCACAGCAAGGCGATCTCGATGTTCTGCCGCCAGCTGGCTGCCTTTTCCGGCCATCTCGATGCCTCGCATGGCGCGCTGTATGGCCTGATGCACGATATTGGCAAACTGATTATCCTGCATATCGAGGACGAGGTGGCCTTCGGCCGCATCCGGCGGCATATCGCCGAAGGTATGCCCGACCTGCAAGCCGAATGGCAGGTGCTGGGCTATACCCACATCGATGCAGGTATGATGCTGGCCCTGCACTGGCGCTTGCCACGCGATGTACATCGTTTCATTTATTTCCACCATCACGGTGGCTGGCATGCACTGGACGACTGGCCGCATGACGAACACGATGCGGTGATGCTGGTGCATGCCGCTCATATGCTGCTCGGCGGCATGCGGGAAATCTCGCCGCCCGGCGGTGTCTGGGAATCGGCAAAGCGGACAAGGCTGGACGAAACAGAAGCCGTGCTGCGACACCGCCTGCACATTCCGCTCACCGACACGGCTCTCTACGCCCACCTGCAACACGACCTGGAGCGCCTGAAGCTGTTGTTTCCCGAGCTTTATCAACCTGAAAAGGCCGACGACTGAGTCGTTACAGCGAAGTGCCGAACTGGATCTTCAACCCGGCCCGCCGGGCGCGCTGCACATCATCGAAGGTATCAAGATCAAACGCGGTGCTCAGACATCGAGTCCGCAGGCGCAGACGTGCAGCATTCGAAAGCGTCTGCGACAACACCTCCGGCGTGCTCCAACGCACCCCATCCAGCAACCCCGGCCAGTGGCCGCGCACGCCAAGCAGATCATACCCCCCGTCCTGCACCGGTCCCAGTACCACATCGCAGTATTGCAGGGCGCGCGCTGCCGCCAGCAGACGGGCATCCGGCATATGCGGACTATCACTGCCCAGCAGCAGCACCGCATCGGCGCCGTATGCAAATGCACGATTCACCATGCGCTGCATGCGCTCTCCGAGATTGCCCCCGCCCTGTGCCAGCACCGGCGCACCAAAATCTGAAAAAAAGGCGTGCGAAGGATCGTCGGCGGAAAGCCATGTGTTGGGAAACAGGCGCAGGTTGCGCTGGATCACGATGCTGGCCATGGCGGCATACAGCTCTGCCGCTTCATCGGCACTCAGATCGGGCGTCAGGCGGGTTTTCACCCTGCCTGCTACCGGCGCCTTGCACATGATCACCGGACGGATAACAAGGCCGCGCTTCATCGTGCGTCCCGGTACATCGCCGCGAGTCTGGTCGGCGAAACGCCCAGCCGGAAAAGCAGTCGCATCTTCCACATCAGCAACACCGTGCGCACGATGCCTTGCTTCTCCCAACGCCTGCTGGAGGTGGTCACACGTCTTCGCAGGCAGGCGACTTCCCCCTGACGCTTGAGACGCCGGGAAAGCTCAACATCTTCCATCAGAGGGATATCTGCAAAACCGCCCAGCGCCGCAAACACATCACGGCACACAAACATGGCCTGATCGCCGGTACTGATGCGCGTGAGCCGGGAACGCAGGTTGATGAAGTATGCGATGGCCCTGAACGCCGGATGTTTCCCGGACAGCCGCACATCGAAGCGCCCGCCAACCACGGCCGGATCGCGCATGGCCTGACGTACATCTGCCAGATGACGGCTATCGAACACGGTGTCGGCATGCAGGAATAGCAGGATATCACTGCTCGCGGCCGCGGCCCCGGCATTCATCTGCGAAGCGCGCCCGGCAGGAGAGTCCAGCCAGTCAAGACCGCTCTGTTCGAGCAACTCCCGGCTGCCATCGCTGGAGCCCCCATCCACCAGCAGCAGCTCATCGGCGCCGCAGACACGCAGGCGCTCAAGGCATGCAGGCAGGGTGGAGGCCTCATTGAGCAGGGGCACGATCAGGGCGACGCTCGCCCCGCCCTGCCCTGCCGGCACTTCAGGAATCGACAACCTCGACGGGCACCCAGCCGCTGCCTTCGGTGCGGAAATTGGTCATTTGACCCTGCCAGACCCGGCCTGCCAGCGCGACCAGCTCCGGGCCGTGCGTGAACAGCCTGATATCGAGCCGGAAGGTGTCGCCATTGAGCTCGATTTCGCTGGCAGGCACATAGCGCTGCATCACGGTATCGCCCGGATCAAGCTCAGCGAAACGCTTGCGGCTCATGCCTTTGCCCAGCAGCACACCCTTGCCGCCGTGCCGCGCTGCCGGCTTGAATACCCAGCGCACCCGATCCGACCACACATCATCGGCATCCATATCGGCCAGCCGGCGGGTCTCGGGCACCACGGCGCGAATGGCCTCCACATCCGCCTGCTCCAGCAGTCCTTCAAGCAGGCCGGGTCGCCACCAGTCCACCATGCGCCCCTTGTCGCCAAGCAGTGCATAGCTTCGGGGGTGTGGATTAAGCTGTACCAGTCGCTTCTCAAAGGCAGCGCGCACATCCCGCATCTGCTCGGTTTGCAGATAGAAATCGGTATGCCGGTTGTAGATGCCATCCAGGCGCAGAACCTCGCCGTTCTCATCGCTCGCATACAGCCCGTCGGCCTCAAGACGCATATCCTCCGGGCTCAGCAGCAACACCGTGCGCCCTTCCATGCGGAGAATCTCGGCATAGGCCTGCATTTCCGGGTACATGAACTGGCTGGTGACATCATCATCGAGAATCGCCATCCGGCGCCAGTGATCAGGGAACATACGGCACAGACGGCGAATCAGCGCCTCGTCCCACCCCGCCAGGTCGGGCTGCGGCAACCAAAGGTGATCGCCCATATACAGGCCGCCGGCATTGTTGTTGATCTCGATCAGTTTCGGGCCATTCTCGGTCAGGTGGAAATCGTAGCCCATCAGGATGCCCGGCGCGCCGGGATCGATACCTGCCGCTGCGGGCAGGCTGCCATGCAGCGCCTGCGCATAGGCCGGCATCTGTTTCAGGCCCCACATGCGCTGCACGAAATCGTGCATCCGGCCGAAATCTGCGACGGAGATGCGAACCGGCGTTTCCGAGGCCAGCATCAGTGTATTAAACCAAATATAATGATTCCCATGCGCACAAAGCTACCCGAAACGTCCTGCTGCTGTACAATGCCGCCATGCCTGCCAACCCGATGATGAAACCCATCCCCGCCAGCGGTCCGGCGAACGATCCGCGCCCGCAACTGCCGTCGCTGTCGCTGGATGAAATCGCCGCCTGCATGCAGGCCATCGGCCAGCCAGCCTTCCGGGCCAAACAGGTCCGCGACTGGGTGAACAAGGGCGTCACCGACCCTGTCGGCATGCGCAACATTCCGGCTACGTTGCAGGGGCTACTGGCCGAACACATGATCTGCTCGCCGCTCAGCCTGATCGAGCGGCAGGTTTCGACGGACGGCACGCGCAAATACCTGTTCGAGCTGGCGCGCGGCGGCAACATCGAAAGCGTGCTGATTCCGGAGCCTTCGCGCGCCACGGTGTGCGTTTCCTCGCAACTCGGCTGCGTGCTGGATTGCCCGTTCTGCCACACCGGCACGCAGCGCTTCTCCGGCAACCTGACAAGCGGCGAGATCGTCGCGCAGGTGCTGGCGGTGAAACATGACCTGAAGAGCAATCCTCTGCCCGATGGTCTGCACAACGATGTGACGCATATTGTCTACATGGGCATGGGCGAGCCGCTGGCCAACGAAGAAGGGGTGGGCAGCAGCCTGCGCCTGTTGATGGACGATGAGGGTCTGCATATCTCGCGCCGTCGCATTACCGTTTCGACTTCCGGACTGGTGCCGCAAATCGCCCGACTGGGAGAGATCGTACCGGTGAACCTTGCGATTTCGCTGCATGCGGCCACCGATCCGCTGCGCGACGAACTGGTGCCGATCAACCGCAAATACCCGCTGGCCGAACTGCGCGGCGCACTGGATGCCTACCCGCTGCCGGCCCAGCGGCATATCACGCTGGAATATGTGATGTTGGCCGGGGTGAACGACCGGCCTGCCGATCTGGATGCTCTGGCCGGTTTCGTAAACCCGGAGCGCGAACGCGTGAACCTGATCCATTTCAATGCCTGGCCAGGCTCGCCCTACACCGGCTCAAGCAAACAGCACATGCACGATTTTGCCGGGCAGTTGATAAACAAAGGGCTTCGTGCGACGGTAAGGCGCTCGCGCGGCGACGATATCATGGCTGCTTGTGGACAATTAAAGTCGCAACTGGATTCGCAAACGAACCATCGCGCGGCGCCTGCACAAACCAGGGGATCGGAACCGGAAGCATGAATAAAGCAATGACTCAACGCATCGGCATTATCGGTGGCAGCGGCCTGTATGATATCGAGGGGATGGAGATGCTCGACGAGCTGCGCCTGGAAACCCCGTGGGGCGAGCCCTCCGACAGCCTGACGCTGGCCCGCTTTGGAGAACACGAGGTGGTCTTTCTGCCGCGACATGGCCGCGCGCACGATATCCCCCCTCACCGCATCAATTACCGCGCCAACATCTATGCCATGAAGCTGGCGGGCGTGTCGCAAATCGTTTCGATTTCAGCCGTTGGTTCGCTGCGCGAGGCCATCGTGCCGGGACATTTCGTTATTGTGGATCAGTTCATGGATCGCACCAATGGCCGCGATTCCACCTTCTTCGAGGGACCGGTCGTGGCACATGCCTCGATGGCCGACCCGGTCTGCGCAGCCTTGCGTGGCCGCCTTCTGGCCGCGTGCAGGGCGGCCGGAGTCACGGTGCACGACGGCGGCAACTACCTGTGCATGCAGGGCCCGCAGTTCTCCACGCGTGTCGAATCCGAGTTGTACCGCAGTTGGGGCATGGATGTGATCGGCATGACCAACATCCCCGAGGCCAAGCTCGCCCGCGAGGCTGAGATCTGTTACGCCACGGTTGCCATGAGCACCGATTACGACTGCTGGCATGCCGAGGAGGCCGATGTGAGCGTCGAGGGGCTGCTGGAGATCATGCATGGCAACGGTATCAAGGCGAAGGCCATGCTCGCCGCGCTGTTTTCGGGTGAGCATGACCTGCACGATTGCGCTTCGGGCTGCCGGCACGCGCTGGATACTGCCGTGATCGGCGATCTCTCAAGGCATGATGATGACGCGCTCAGGCCGCTACATGCACTGATCGGGAGGATGCTGTAATGGCTCAACGCATATCCGCTGCCCGGACCCTTTGTACCCTGTTGCTGTGCTCGCTGCTTGCGCTGGGAGCCTGCGCGAGCAACAAGCCGGCACCGATAAGCGATGAGGCCCGTTTCAAGCAGGTTGAATCGCATTACCGGCTTGGCCTCGATGCCCTGCAGAAAAACAATCTGCCGAAGGCCTTCGACGAGTTGCTGCTGGCCGAACGCCTCGACCCCAGGCGCGCCGATGTGCTTGATGCGCTGGGCTATGCATGGCGTGTGCGCGGCAACCTGGAAAAGTCGGGCGACTACTACACGCGCTCGCTGGCCATCGATCCTGCCGCCCGTACCTGGAACAACTACGGCACCCTGTTGTTGGCCATGGACAATCCGAAGAAGGCCGAAGAGGCCTTCCGCAAGGCGCTCGAAGACCCGCGTTATCCGCACCCCGACTTCGCCTACACCAACCTCGGCGATGCCCTGCTGATGCAGAATCGCTTTGATGATGCCATTGCCGCCTACCGGCAGGCCCGCCTGCTCAATCCCCTGCAGGAAACCTCCCGTCTGAAAGAGGCCGCAGCCTACAGGGAGCATAATCGCCCGGAATTCGCAAAGGCCATGTATGAAACCATTCTGCGCGACGACCCGGCCAACAAGCAGGCGCTGGAAGGCCTGCTCGGCATGTTGCAGGATGAGGGCGAAGCCAGACTACAGCTTGAGACATTCATCAAAGCAACCCGCGAACCCATGGACAGGGCGTGGGCGGAGGAAATGCTGAAGGGCATGAAGCCATGACAACGCCGCCTGAGGACAAACACGACATCACTGAAGAGAATGCAGAGGCAAGGCACGCCGAGGAAACCGCGCAGGCAACCACCGGCATCAACCCGCGCGTACAGCTGGGCGAACGCCTGTCTCAGGCTCGCCAGACGCATGAAATGAGCCTCTCCGAGGCATCCGAAAGGCTCCGCATTCGCGCCAATTACCTCGAGGCCCTTGAATCCGGCGATTGGGCACCGCTACCGGAAGAGGTCTATGTGATGGGCTTCCTGCGCCAGTACGCCGGCCTGCTCGGCGTGGACATCAATGCAGATCTCGAGGCGCTGAAACCCGGCGAATATCAGCTGACCAAGCCCTTCACCATGCCCGACCCGCCTATCGCGATGAATCGCGCCTGGGCCATCACCGCAGCGGCCTGCTTCTTCGTGCTGCTGATCCTGTTCAATGTGGTGGATGAAGGCGAAAAGGAGCGCATCCCCGCGCAGCCGCCCGCCACCCTGCCGCTGACCGAAGTTGAAGCACCCGCACCACCGGAAGACCAGGTCGCTGTGGTGTCCGGAGAATCCGCAACGCCGGAAGAAGCTGATACGACAGGAGCAACTGGAAATACGCAGACCCCGGAAACGGCCACCACAGATGAGACTGCAGCCCCGGAGCAGGCCACATCGGTTGGGGGCGTAACTGAACAGTCCGCAGCCACGGCAAGCCCAGACGATCAGGTTTCCGTGGTATCGGTCATTGAACATGAAGCGTCTCCGAATCAATCGGACGAGGCAACGCACCACAGCTACCAGATCAGTGCCGTCGATCAGGATGTGTGGCTTCAGGTTCATGCACCCGATGGCTCGCTGGTGAAAGAAGCCCTGCTCAGAAGCGGCCAGAGCATGGTGCTGAGCAGCAGCGATGCATACCTGCTGCTGACCGCCGGCAATCCGCTGGCCCTGAGCATCAGCATTGATGGCAACAATGTTGCCGCGCCCGGCACGCTGGGTGAAAAAGACAAAGTCCTGCGCGATCATCGTCTGGATCCGGCGAGCCACTGATGAGCGAAGCCTCCCCCCCGGCAGCTCTTGAGCATGCCATTGAACTGATCCGCCGCCGCTCCGTCACCCCCGAAGACGGGGCCTGTCAGGATTACATCGAATCCCTGCTTGCTCCGCTTGGCTTCACCCGTACGCGCGTGGACACGGGCGGCATCACCAACAGCCTGTACTCTCGCGCCGGGGAGAAGCCGGGCGTACTGGCTTATGCCGGACATACCGATGTGGTGCCTACCGGGCCGGAGGAAAAATGGCCGCATCCGCCGTTTGATGCCGTGGTTGCAGACGGCATCCTGCACGGCCGGGGTGCGCAGGACATGAAGGGCGGCATCGCCTGCTGGCTGGCGGCGCTTGAAGATTGCTGCGCCCGGGGCATCCCGCTTCCCGGCCTGCAACTACTGATTACCTCCGATGAAGAGGGCGATTCGGTGGACGGCACCATCCGCCTGGTTGAATACCTCGGGCAGCACGACCTGCTGCCCGATGCCGCCGTGGTCGGTGAGCCTTCTTCATCATCACGGGTTGGCGACACCATCCGACGCGGCCGACGCGGCGTAGTGCATGTCTACGTAAATGTAGAGGGCAAGCAGGGCCATTCGGCCTATCCCCAGGATGCAGATAATGCCATTCATCACGCGGTGGAGGCACTGCGTGCCATTCTGCACATCGACTGGGGTAAGCCAGCCGCCGATTTTCCGCCGACCTCCTGCCAGTTCACCAACCTGAACGGCGGCGAAGGCGCCAGCAATGTCATCCCCGGAAGGACCTCGGCCTTTGCCGACATCCGCTACAACCCGGAACTGGATTTTTCAGAGATCAAACAGCGTATCGAGCAGGCCACTTCGGTCAACGATGCCGTGCGGCTGGATATCCGCCACGAGGCGGCCGCCTTCTACACCGCCGATTGCCCGTTGCTCGATCTGATCGAGCGCAGCGTGGCGCGGGTCAACGGCGTCACCACCCGGCGCGATACCGGCGGCGGCACATCCGACGGCCGCTTCCTGGCCGGTGCCGGCATCCCGGTGGTGGAACTCGGCCTGACGAACGATAGCATTCACCAGATCGGCGAACGCGTGGCCATCACCGAACTGGATGAACTGACCCGCATCTACGCCGAAATCATCACCTACTTTGAAGGATCATCATGCCCCTGACAGCCAGCAAGCAATTGGAAAACTTTGACAACCCGAACCCTGAGCGCGACTACACCATCGAGATCGAATGCCCGGAGTTCACCTGCCTGTGCCCGAAGACCGGCCAGCCGGACTTCGCCGTGATCACCTTGCACTACACACCGGATGAAAAGTGCGTGGAGCTGAAGTCCCTGAAGCAGTACTACTGGAGCTTCCGCGATGAGGGGCATTTCCATGAAAAGGTCAGCAATATGATCGCAGACGATATCGTTGCGGCCATCTCTCCACGCTGGCTGCGCCTGGAGGCCAAATTCAACGTTCGCGGCGGCATCTACACCAGCGTGGTCGTGGAGCACGGAAACAAGCCGTGAATGCTCTTCCCTTCCGCAAGATGCACGCGCAGGGCAATGACTTTGTCATCCTTGACGTTCGCCGGCATGGACTGCCGGGCACAGCTTTCGATGCGGACGGGAATACACAGCCCGATGCCGAACTGATCATCGCCCTGGCGGATCGCCGACTCGGCGTCGGCTGCGACCAGGTGCTGGTGCTGCTGCCCGACGAGGAACATGACGCCGCACTGCACATCTTCAATAACGACGGTTCCGAAGCCGGCAATTGCGGCAATGGCCTGCGCTGCGTCGGCTCGATGCTGATGTCCGAGAATGGCGCGCCCTCGGCAACCATTCGCCTGCGTGATCGCACGGTGCGCTCCGAGTGGCTTGAGAACGGTGTGCGCGTGCACATGGGCAGGGCAAACATTACGGCCAGTACCGGCGCACATGTGGATATCGAGATCGGCAACTGCCACCGCGTCTTTTTCGAAGCCGTTGAGGATTTTCCGGAAGACTGCAATATCGAGATCGTCAGCGGCCAGGTGGCCGATGATGCCTATGTGGACATCATCGAGCGCGGCGCCGGACGCACCCCCTCATGCGGCAGCGGCGCCTGCGCCACGGCGGTCGCCATCTGGCATCAGGACGGGCACCAGCGGCCGCAGCACATCCACATGCCGGGGGGCATGGTGACCGTATCAGGCAATGCGGACGATGTACGCCTCGAAGGCCCGGTCAGCTTCGTATTCGACGGGGAATTCCGGCTATAACCCTCCAAATAGCGGGCAGCCTTACTCGCTTTCCAGGATATCCTTGAGCACCTCGAAATCGGTTTCGAACTCGCGCCGGATGGTGCGTTCGACCACCGGCGTAGCCAACTTGAAAAAATACCCGACATCCACCTTCAGTGAACGCATCACGCGCGTGGTGTCGGCATCGATTTCGGTATAGCGCATCTCGGCCTCCATGGTCAGCGGCCCGGAGACGGTGCGCGATTTCCAGTAATGCTCGTTGGCGGCGTGCTCGATCACCTCCCAGTCCTGCTCCCAGAGCCGGCCGAGAAACTTGGCCTTTACATGGTAAATGGTGCCGACCTCGATCGGACCGCCGCTGTTGCGCCGCGACTCCATCACCGAGGCCTGCCACAGCGGGTCGTTATCGCTGTCATCCAGAAAATCGTGCACCTCGGCAAACGGACGCTTGATATCAACGCTGACTTCAACCTTGCTCTTGGACACTCCCTTCCTCCTGTTGCAGTGCTTCCCTGTTCAGCACCCGTGCAGAGCATGAATTCATGCCGCCGGTCCCGCCGGAGCCTTATTGTGTCCCCGGAGAGCCAGTGGCTCAACTGCTGTTACCCCTCCTGTGGTTGCACTTTTTGCACGATGCGCAGACCATGTATTCGTGACAAGCCTGAAATGCTTTCACTGCGGCGCGGCTTTGCGCCCGATGATCAAGCTTGGCCGCCGGGGGTCTTCCCCCTCCCCATCCCCAACCCCCGGCGGTCACCTTTCCCGTCACCTTTCCCGTCACCTTTCCCGTCACGTTTCCCGAACAGCCGACACACCCTCTACCAGAAGCTGCAGGAATTCCTGGCGCGCAAGTTCGCGGGCACCGAGACTGGCCAGATGACCGGTATGAAACTGGCAATCGATCATCCGCCAGTCCTGCGAACACAGCTCCGCCAGTGCCATCTTCGAAGCATCGGTGGCACGCGAGAACATCGATTCGGCAAAAAACACCCGCCCGAGCTTCACCCCGTACAACCCGCCGACCAGATTATTCTCTCGCCAGACCTCGATGGAGGCAGCATGACCCAGCTTGAAAAGCCTGCTGTAGGCTTCGATCATCTCCGGGTGAATCCAGGTGCGCTCCTCGCGCTCCGCACACGCATGCATCACCCCTGCAAAATCCTTGTCCCGGGTAAGGCAGAGACCACCCTGACGCATACGTCTTGCCAGCCTGCGCGAGCAATGAAATTCAGAGGGAAACAGCACCATGCGCGGGTCGGGGCTCCACCACAGGATCGGCCCGCCCTGTTCATACCAGGGAAAGATGCCCGAACGGTAGGCCGTCAGAAGGGTTCCCGGCTGAAGATTACCTCCTGCGCCCAACAATCCGTCGCTATCCGCTTCGCGTGGGTCGGGGAAGTTAATCGAGGTTGCTGGGACCGGCATTCGGCAAGCCTTGCAATCCGCGCGCCTGCCATCAAGCATGCCGCGCATGGTGCATATCAAAACCCCCGAAGAAATCGAAGCCATGCGTCCGGCCTGCCGGCATGCAGCGGACACCCTGGTGATGATCGAGCCGCATATCCGCCCCGGCATCACCACCGATGAGATCAACGAACTGGTGCATGCTTTCACCGTCAAGGCCGGTGCCATCCCCGCACCACTGAACTACCACGGTTTCCCCAAATCAGTCTGCACCTCGGTAAACCATGTGGTCTGCCACGGCATCCCCGGTGACAAAAAGCTCAAGGATGGCGACATCGTGAACGTGGATGTCACCAGCATCATCGACGGCTGGCACGGCGATACCAGCAAAACCTTTTACGTCGGCGAGCCGGGCATCAAGGCGAAAAAGGTTACCGAGGTGGCTCGAAAGGCGCTGGAGATCGGCATCGATATGGTACGTCCGGGTGTAACGCTGGGCGATATCGGGCATGCCATCCAAAAGTACGTCGAAGCCGAGCGCTGCTCGGTGGTTCGCGAATACTGCGGCCACGGCATCGGTCGCGCCTTCCACGAAGATCCGCAGGTTCTGCACTACGGCCATGCCGGCAGCGGCCTGAAGCTGGAGCCGGGCATGGTGTTTACCATCGAGCCGATGGTGAACCTGGGCAAGAAGACCATCAAGCTGCTCGGCGACGGCTGGACCGTGGTCACCCGCGACAAGTCACTTTCCGCGCAGTTCGAGCACACCCTCGCCGTCACCGCAGACGGCGTGGACATCCTCACCCTGCCTTCCAGCTGATCTCCCTTCGCTGACAAACAAAGCGACCGGCGCTGAGTAAGCCGCCGGCCGCTTGATGAAAGGTCAGAAACGCTAACTGCGCTTCTTGTCCTTTTTGCTGTCGGACTTCCTGTCATCGGCTTTGACCTTGGACTTGCCGTTGTCCTTGTGCTCGATCCTGGCCTTGCCCTCGGACTTGTGCTTGCCGCTGTCGGCATGGTGGTCGTCCTTGTCGTTGCCGCGATGGATGCCGTTGTCCTCATGCTCATCCTTTGGAGCCGGGAAGGCATAGGCTGCCGAACCGGTGCCCGTGTTGCCGCTGGCATCGGTGGCCGTCACATCCAGCGTGAAGGAAGGTGCGGTGATCTCGATCTCGCCGTGCCCGATCTTGATCTTCACCTTCTTGCCGGCCTTGAGTTCGATCACCTGGCCATCCGTCACGGTCACGCCGTTCAGCGTCGCGCTGATCGCCGGATCCGGATCCACCAGATCCGTTGCCGAGAACTCCACGCGGAATGTGCCCTCGTGCTTCTTCAGCTTCAGCGGAACCAGCTGGGCCGTCACCGTCGGGGCGGTGCTGTCCGCCACCGTCACGTTCTGCGTAGCGCTCGAGACATTGCCGTTGGCATCGGTCGCCGTCCAGGTCACCAGTGTCGTGCCCAGCGGATAATTGGCCGGGGCATCGTTGGCAATATTCACGGCAAAGATGTCATCAGCCGTGGCCATCCCGATATCGACCTGCGTCAGCAAGCCTGTCGCTTCAGCCGAAACATCGGCCGGGACGCTCAAGACCGGAGCCGTGGTATCCACCACCGTCACGCTCTGTGTACCGGTCGAGGTGTTTCCATTCGCATCAACCGCCGTCCAGGTCACCAGTGTCGTGCCCAGCGGATAATTGGCCGGGGCGTCACTGCTGATGGTCACCTCGAAGATATCCGTGGCCGTGGCCGTTTCAATGGCTACCTCGGTGAGCACACCCGTGGCCTCGGCCGTCACATCAGCCGGGACACTCAGCACCGGTGCCGTGGTGTCGGATACCGTCACGCTCTGCGTGCCGGTCGCCGTGTTGCCGCTGGCATCGGTCGCCGTCCAGGTCACCAGCGTGCTGCCCAGCGGATAGCTGGCCAGGGCGTCACTGCTGATGGTCACCTCGAAGATGTCGGTGGCCGTGGCCATGCCGATATCCACCGTGCTCAGTACACCGTTGGCCTCGGCGCTCACATCAGCCGGAACACTCAGCACAGGAGGCGTGGTATCCACCACCGTCACGTTCTGCGCGGCTGTCACCGTATTGCCGGCCGCATCCGTTGCCGTGTACGTCACCACGGTCAGGCCCAGCTGGAATGTCGCAGGTGCATCCGACGTCACCGCTACCGTACCATCGACCAGGTCCTCCGCCGATACCGTGCCGATATCGACCGTGCTCAGCACCGCATTGGCTTCAGCCGTCACATCCGCCGGAATCGTCAGCACTGGTGGCGTCGTATCCACGACGATCACCGTGCGCGAGACCGTTTGCGCGGCATTCCCGGCGGCATCGCTCACATCGTAATTCACCGTGTAGCTGCCCGGTATCGACGTCACGTTGCCGGAGGTGATGATGGAAACCGTCAGGTCGCCATCGACCATATCGAACGCGCTTGCACCGGCATCCACGTAAGAGCTTCCCGCCTCGATCGTCACAGGCGACTCGCCGTTCAGACTGATGATCGGTGGCGTCGTATCAACCACGGTGATCGTCTGCGTGGCCGTTGTAGCATGGCCGTTCGTATCCGTGGCGCTCCACAGGCGTGAAATCACGCTTACCACGCCTGTTGTGATATCACCCGGTATGACCGTATCCTCGTAAGTCACAGCATCGAGGAAGATATCCGTGGCCGTGGCCATACCTGTCGCCGCCGGAGAGGTATCCCCACCGGCCTCGACCGTTACATCCGGCGGAGGCGCCGTGAACTCCGGTGCCGTCGTATCCACCACCGTGACGTTCTGCGTCGCCGTTCCGGTACTGCCCAGGGAATCCGTTGCCGACCAGGTCACCGTTGTCGTGCCCAGAGGGAACGGCCCTTCATTCTCCGCCACCGGAGTCAGCACACCATCCTCCAGGTCAAAGGCAGTGGCAGGACCTATCGTTACCGGTGTAAGCGTGTCGGTTGCCTCAACCGTGATCTCCGCAGAACCGCTCAGGAGCACGGCAGCGCCGCCCACGCCGGTTCCTCCGGCATAGGCTGTTGCAATATCGGGCCGGCCATCACCATTGATGTTGGCGAGTGCCACTGAACCAGCACCAGCCGCCGTCGCAAAATGACTGTCGGGCTGGAATGTCCCGTCGCCATTGCCCAGCAGGATGCTTACACCGGCGCTCGTATAGGTGGCGACGACGATATCGTTGACACCATCCCCGTTCATGTCGGCGCTTCGCATGATGTTCGGCCACTGACCCGTGCCGTAATCACCTGCAATGGAGAAGTGACCGGCCCCGTCGCCAAGCATGACGCGTACCCGGTTAAGCGGCGCCATCGAAACGGCAGCATCGGCAAATCCGTCACCGTTGAAATCGGCCGTTGCCGCACCCTCGAAGCGGGTGCCACTGGTCACCACGCCCAGATCCGTGAAGCCTCCGCTGCCGCCATTATTGGCGAACAGGTGCACCGTCCCGGAAACGGCATTGGGCACCAACAGGTCCGCGTAACCGTCACCGTTGAAATCGGCAATGGCCGGATCGCGCGGATTGCGCTGGCTGTAGCCGCCGCCAAAGCCGGAAACCGTGGTAAACGTTCCGTTGCCGTTGCCACGCAATGCATACAATCTCCAACCGCCGTTGTTGGCGCCCGCAATCAGATCCAGGTAGCCATCGTTGTTGAAGTCGAGGGGAACGGCGAACAACGGATTGGTGGAGATGTAAACAGGCTGGCCCGGCACGAAGCTGCCGTCACCATTGCCAAGATAGACTACGACACTGTTACCGGCATAGGTGGACACCGCCAGGTCCGCATTGCCATCCTTGTTGAAATCACCGCTGGCTACATAATTCGGCCCGGACGGGGTCGGAACCGGAGGCAAACTCGTGAAGCCTCCGCTGCCATCGCCCAGATGGACGCTGAATGAGTTGCTATCGTAATTGGTATTGGCAAGATCATCGAAACCGTCATTATTGAAATCGCCACTGGTTACACCCTGCGACCTGCTGCCCGTTGAAAGGGTGAACGGCGCATCGAATGCAAAGCCACCGACAGTGACAACCGGTGGCGTGTTTTCCGGAACCGTTTGTTCGGCAATGCCCCAATTGACCAGGTTATAGTTGGCCTGTCCCGTGGCGATACTGTGCCCTCCGCCCCACATCACGCTCCTGGTTGATGCCTCAACAAAGCCCGTATAACCGCTGATGGTCTCGGCACCGTCAACAAACAGCGATGCCGAACCGGCAACCGGGTCATAAATCAATTCATAGAGGTGGTAACCGTTACCGGAAACATTCACCGAAGGTCCGTTAAGGACCAGGCCCCCGATGGAGGTTCCGTCCCAAAGCCGTGCAATCGGATTACCTGCAGCATCCGAACCAAAGACCATGCTGTAACGGATCGTGCCCGAGTTGTATCCGACGAACACCGACGCATCCACGCCATCTGCCACATCCACCACGCGCAGGCGCGCACTAAGCCTCCAGCCGGATTCCGCTGCCTGCGTCACCTGGGCAGCCGTAAGTGCCCCGTCATACGTTAATGTCGACCCGCCAAGCGTCGAATTGTCGTCGACAAACCACGCGTTCTCTGCAAAACCCCCGTCGGGAGCCAGCGGCCCGAAGCCCATCGGCCGATACCCCGGATGCATCGCCCAGCCCTCGATTACGGGGTCGTTGCTTCCTGCATGTTCAAACACCGTCGAGAAAGCCGCTGCACCTGCCGCCGGCATCAGTGCAAGAGGTAGAAAAATCGATATCAGGACAAGTATGGTGAAACCGTGAATGCAACGCTTGATGGAGACTCCGCGATGTACGTTAGAATCCGTCCGGTCGGGGGTGAATATGCTCATGGCTAGTCTCCTTCATGGCGATCTCCCCCGTACCGGTAAGTATCGTTTCCTGGCGGCCAGAGCGGAACCCGAGACACCTGACTTTCATATGGGAGGAATTCCCATTTTATATTTCGGGCTAAAGAAAGCCCTGCTATACTCGCTGAACAGGAACCCGTGAGATGACGATCCATGTGACTCTGGTTGACAGCCAGCTTCTGGTGGCCATGGGCATCCGGCATCTGCTGGAGGCCGAGAAAGACATCCATGTGATGGACGTCAGGACCGATTGCCATGTGCCCTGCAATCAGGGGTGCATGCAGGCATCCCCGGACGTGCTCATCATGGAAACCGTACTGGATCAGGTCAGCGCACTGGACTGCATCCGGCGCGTTATCAGCAAACAACCCTCGGCACGTATCCTGGCCCTCGGCCACGACACCTGCAGCGTCACCGCCCAACATGCGCTTTCCCTCGGTGCAACGGGTTACCTGTGCAAGCAGGCCCCCGTGGGCGAACTGCTGACCGCCGTGCGTTCGGTCTCATCCGGCCAGAAATACGTTTGCCCGAAGGCGGGCAGGCATCTGCTGGCCAGCCCTTCGTTCGAAAGCAACCGCTTCGACGAACTGACCCGCCGTGAATACGAGATCATGCTGCTGATGGTGGATGGCCATTCGGCCTCGGAGATCAGCCAGGCCCTGAGCATCAGCACCAAGACGCTGGCCAACCACCACACACACATCCTGCGCAAACTGGAAGTGCGCAACCTGGTGGATTTGACCCGTCTGGCCATCCGCCACGGCATCATCCAGGCCGGCCTGCTGCTGGGCTCACTTCTGCCCGAACTGGCGATTCTCCTCTAGCCCACTGTTAAAGGAGGCCTGACCGCATAGACTGCGGCATGCTCTATTTCGACCGACTGGCCCTGCGGCGCGGCAGCAAGCTGCTGTTCGAAAACGCCTCCTGCACCATTCATGCCGGCGACAAGCTGGGCGTCACCGGGGCCAACGGCTGCGGCAAATCCTCGTTGTTCGGCCTGATCCTCGGCCAACTGGAAGAAGACGCAGGCACCTTTCGCATGAACAGCGGCATGGTCATCGCGCACGTGGCTCAGGAAACCCCGGCACTGGATATGCCGGCCATCGAATACATCGTGCAGGGCGACGGTGAGCTGAGCGATCTGGAGGCGCAACTGACCGCTGCCGAGCAGAACGGCAACGGCGATGCGCTCGGCCGCCTGCATGAGCGCATGGCGGCCATTGAAGGCTATGCAGCCAGAGCACGCGCCGCTCGCCTGATGCACGGCCTGGGCTTTGCGGTGGGCGAAGAGACCAACACCGTGGCAAGCTTCTCCGGCGGCTGGCGCATGCGCCTGAACCTGGCGCGCGCGCTGATGTGCCGCTCGGACCTGCTGCTGCTGGACGAGCCGACCAACCACCTTGACCTGGAGGCGGTCATCTGGCTGGAGAAGTGGCTGAAGGCTTATCATGGCGCGATGCTGCTGATCTCGCACGACCGCGATTTCCTCGATCGCTGCGTGACCCATATTGCGCATATCGAGCAACAGAGGTTCTCGCTGTACACCGGCAATTACTCGGCCTTCGAGCGCATCCGCGCCGAGAATCTGGCCCAGCAGCAACAGGCGCATGAGAAGCAGCAGGCCGAAATAGCGCACATGAACAGCTTCATCGACCGCTTTCGTGCCAAGGCCACCAAGGCGCGGCAGGCGCAGAGCCGCATCAAGGCGCTGGAGCGCATGCAGCTGATTGCCCCGGCACATGTCGACTCGCCGTTTTCCTTCAGCTTTAGCCATCCCGGCGTGGTGCCCAATCCCCTGCTGCGCCTGCACAAGGCGGCCGCGGGTTACGGCGGGAACAATATTCTTAAAGGCATCTCCTTCAGCCTGCTGCCCGGGCAGCGCATCGGCCTGCTCGGCCCGAACGGCGCGGGCAAATCCACACTGATCAAGCTTTTAGCCGGCGAGCTTGCTGCATCTTCGGGAGACAGGGACACCGCCCGCGAGCTGCGCATCGGCTATTTCGCCCAGCACCAGCTCGAGCAACTGCACGACGAACTCACCCCGCTGCAGCACTTGCTGATGCTCGATGATGCGCTGTCCGAAAAAGAGGCGCGCACCTTCCTCGGCGGTTTTGCCTTCCACGGCGACATGGCTACCGCACCGGTGGCCCCGTTGTCCGGCGGCGAGCGAGCCAGGCTGGTGCTGGCGATGATTGTATATCAGCAGCCCAACCTGTTGCTGCTTGATGAGCCGACCAACCACCTCGATCTGGAGATGCGCCATGCGCTGAGCATGGCACTGCAGGATTTCGAGGGAGCCCTGATCCTGGTGTCGCATGACCGCCACCTGCTGCGCACGGTGAGCGACGAACTGGTGCTGGTGGCCGGCGGAAGCGCCGAACCGTTTAACGGTGATCTGGATGATTACGCCCGCTGGCTGCTTGAAGCACGCGATAATGACGTGCCTGTGGATGGGCCGGCGCAGGCTTCAGGAACGGTGGATCGAAAACAGGAGCGGAAAAACCGTACCGAGCAGCGCAAGGCGCTGCAACCGCTGCGCAACCGCATCAAAAAGCTGGAGGGGGAACTCGACACCCTGCATCGTCGCAAGGCCGAGGTGGATGAACAATTGGCCGACCCGGCCCTGTACGAAGATTCCAAGGCTGCCTTACAGCAATCCTTGGGGCTTGAAAGCACGGAGCTGGCCCGACGGCTGGAAGACATCGAAGGCCAGTGGTTGACGGCCTGTGATGAGTTGGAAACAGCCGAGGCGGGTTAAGCGGAATTAACCGATAAACGAATTAAGCGGCGGAATCCTCGCCCTGCGCATCGAGTGCAGCCAGCAGATCGGGAATCAGCCCGGCCAGCTCGGCCCCCATGATGGCGAAATCGGCGTCGAACTGCGCCTGCGCGTCGCCGCCTGCATCG
>Ga0102953_1000096_pt1 | contig 57395 bp, 50 predicted proteins | sample SalPon2A_C_D2_MG_FD_78509 | JGI IMG/M metagenome (GOLD analysis project Ga0102953, IMG submission 78509) | Soil microbial communities from South San Francisco under conditions of wetland restoration - Salt Pond MetaG R2A_C_D2_MG | ecosystem: Environmental > Terrestrial > Soil > Wetlands | place...
ACAATCGAGGCCTCCATGGATGTCGCCAGCCAGACCGGCTGCGGTGAGATCGTCCTCTCCACCGGCCGCACATCGGAAAAGGGAGTGCAGAACATTCTTGACCTGCCTATTGAGGCCTTTGCCATGATGGGCGATTATCTGGAGTTTTCTCTCAAAGCGGCCCAAAAACGCTCTTTTAGCAAAATTCATCTGGCCGCCATGTGGGCTAAAATCGTCAAGGCCGCTCTGGAGATTGGTCAGACCCATGTCCGGCACGGCGCTCTGGAAGCCGAACAGGCGGCTGATTTTATCGGCAAGCTCTGCAATAATCCGGCACTGGGCAAGAGTCTTGCCGACAGCAACACCGCCAGAGAAATCTACCAGCGCCTCAGCCACGCAAACAGGACTGATGCCGTCAGGTCCGTCTGCCTTGCTGCAAAGCACTATGCCGAAAAGGTTTCCGGCCTGCCGGTCGATGTCTACCTGATCGACAGTACTATGAAGGTGGTGCACCATGTCTAAGATTCTCCTTATCGGAGTCGACCACACCGGCCTCTCTCCTGAAAAACTGGCCCTGTTGAACAGCTGCCGGGCCGTCTTTGCCACCAGGCGTTTTACCCCTTTGTTAGAGGGTTACCAGGGAGCGGTTTACCCCATTACCCCTCAGGCAGAAGCCCTGGCGACAATCCGGCAGCTTCTGGACGCTGACAATGATGCCAATCTTGCCATGCTGGCCAGCGGCGACCCCCTGTTTTTCGGCATTGGTCAGACCCTGATCAATACCTTCGGCAAGGACCGGCTGGAAATTCATCCTGCCCTGTCCTCCATGCAGCTGGCCTTTGCCCGCATCAAAAAATCCTGGCAGGACGCCCACGTCATAAGCCTGCACGGCAGAAGCAATTTTTCAAAATCAGTGCTGCAGCACAAAACTATTTTTCTGTTTACCGACAAAATCAACACACCGGCCGCTATTGCCAGACAGTTCCAGGGCTTTATCACTGAGACGGCAGGTGTGTTTCAGGAACAGAACTTCGAGGTGTATGTTTTAGAAAACCTCGGCCTGCCGGATGAAAAGCTCACCCATGGCAGCTTGGCGCAGATTGCCGACCACTCCTTTGCAGACTTGAATGTCATGATTATTGACGCCTGTACACCGCCGTCAAACAAGCGAGATTGTCGATTCGGCCTGACTGAGCAGGACATTGAACACAGCCGGGGCCTGATCACCAAGGACGAGGTTCGCGCTGTTGTGCTTCACAAGCTTGCCCTCCCCGAAGAAGGTGTCTTCTGGGACGTCGGGGCAGGAAGCGGATCAATCTCGGTTGAGGCGGCCGGTATCTGTCCTTTGTTGGAGATTTACAGCGTTGAAAGAGATAGCGCCCAGCAACAGAATATTGCAGCGAATTGCCGCAACTATTGCCTGGCCAATATCCATCTGGTGAAGGGGCAGGCTCCGGAGGTGCTGGCGCAGCTGCCCCGGCCGGACAGGATTTTTATTGGCGGCAGCGGCGGGAACCTTCCCGGAATAATCACTCATGCCGCGCCTCTGCTTGCAGACAGCGGACGGATAGTCATTACAGCTGTAACCGATGCAACTCGCCGTACGGCCCCCGAACTTTTACAGGCAAACGGATTTTCAGTCGAAATCAGCGAAGTCCGGGTAACCAGGAGTGTCTACCCGACAGACAGTCAATCCCCAGTACAACTCAACCCGATAACAATCATCACAGGAAGATCACATGACAGGTAAGTTTTTTGTTATAGGTGTCGGTCCAGGAGACCCTGAGCTGCTCACCTTACGAAGTATTCGGCTATTAAAGGAAAGCTCCGTGCTCATTGTGCCCAAGGGCAAAGAAGACGGCAATTCGACGGCGCTTTCAATTATCGAACAGATTGTCCCCACGGATGATAAAGAGATTATTGAAATATATTTCCCTATGAAAAAAATCCGGATGGGTCAGCAACCCAACGCAGAAGTCGATGCCGCCTGGCAAAGCGCCGCCCGGATCATCATCGAAAAGGTCCGGGAAGGCCACACAGTCTCCTTCCCGACGATCGGCGACCCAGCGATCTACAGCACCGGTTTTTACACCTGCCAGACCTTACTGGCGCTTGACCAGGAGATACCGACCTCAATCGTGCCCGGCGTCTCCTCCATTGGCGCCTGCGCCGCCACTGCCGGTGTTCCCCTCTGCCAGGGCGATGATATGATGGCCGTCATCCCGGCAACATTCACCAATGACAAACTCACCGAGGTGTTTAATTCTTTTCAAACTGTCGTGCTGATGAAAGTGCACAGGGTCATGGGACGAATTATCACGTTACTGACAGAGCTGGACCTTCTTGAACATGCCGTCCTGGTAGAACGAACAGCCCAGAACTCGGAACGGATTTTCACCGATCTCAAAGCAGCACAGCAGGCCGAACCGCACTATTTTTCAACCATCATCGTGAGGAAAAGATGAACCCAATATATTTTGTCGGCGCCGGCCCGGGCAACCCGGAACTGATCACGGTAAAAGGCAGCCGCCTGCTTGCTGAAGCAGATGTCGTTATTTATGCCGGTTCGCTGGTGAACCCGCAGCTTATCGATGGCCTCACCGCTGAGATTCATAACTCCGCCTCCATGAATCTGGATGAAATTGTCGAACTGATGATTGCGTCCCACAGGCAAAGTAAAAAGGTGGTGCGACTGCATACCGGTGATCCTGCAATTTTCGGCGCCATTAAAGAGCAGATGGTTTTACTGGATAAGGCGACTATCCCCTATGAGGTTGTTCCTGGAGTCAGTTCGGCCGCCGCCACCGCCGCAGCCCTCAATGCGGAGCTGACCCTGCCGGAAGTCTCCCAGACTGTTATCATCACCCGGCAGGCGGGAAGGACGCCTGTGCCGGACAAAGAGCAGTTGCGGCTCCTGGCCTCTCATCAGGCGACTATGCTTATTTTCCTGAGTGTCGGCATGATCGGTACTGTGATGGAAGAACTTACCAAGGGGGGCTATCCTGATTCAACGCCGGTTGCCGTTGTTGAAAAAGCCAGCTGGCCGGAACAGAAAATCATCCGGGGAGATATTGCCTCGATTGCCGCCCTGGTGCATGAGGCCGGGATCAAAAAAACAGCTATGATTGCGGTGGGCCGGGTTTTCGGTCAGGATGCACTGCAGGCCGCTTCAAAACTCTACGATAAAAATTTCAGCCATGGCTGCAGGCCGTAAAATGCATGGCGACAAAGGAAAATAATAATATTAGGTTTGACAGGATCATCATTTGCACATAAATTCCATCGATTCAAACTAGTAATTTCAACAGGAAGGACCGGGTAAGTTATGAAAAAATTATCATTTTTAATCCTGCTGCTGTGTGCAGCCATATTCATCTCGGGCTGTGAACAGCCTCCCAAAGTGGCCGAAATCGGCAAGCGGGCCCCGGATTTTTCCTTAGTTGACAGAAAGGGTAAAACCTGGACGGTCTCCGAACTGAAGGGCCAGGTCATCTTTATTAATTTCTGGGCGACCTGGTGCCCGCCCTGCCGCGAGGAGATGCCTTCAATGCAGAGACTGTACACAATGATGCCGAAAGACACCTTTAAAATGCTGGCCGTACTTAACCGCGACGACCCAAGCCAAGCTGAGATTTTTGCCGCCAAACTCGGGATCACCATACCAATTCTTGATGACCAGAAAGACCAGGTCGGCCCGAAATATGGATTAACCGGCGTACCAGAAACTTTTATTGTCGATAAACAAGGCATTCTCCGCGAGAAATTCATAGGCCCTGCTAAATGGGATGCTCCAGTGTTCCGGCAGATGTTGATGAAATACCTCGCTCAATAACCGTCGTTTACAGTTCTACTCCCCCTTGATGGACTCCTAAAAAGTCTATCATACCGATTTTAGGGGAGCAAAAATACGGATTAACAACTCTTATGTCTGCGTTTCTAAAAAAAATTATTGTCACACTCCTGCGACGTCCGGCGAGCCGTCACCTTGAGTTATTGCAGCTGTCACTCAAAACAGCCCCAGCAGACCCATTCATCTTATTCAAAGAGTGGTTTGATCTTGCATTGCAAGTCGACCCGGAATGGGCCAATGTCCTGACTCTTTCTACCGCCTCAAACGCCGCTGTCCCCTCGAACAGGGTTGTGCTGTTAAAAGCCCATGACGACAGAGGTTTTGTGTTTTACACCAATTACAACAGCCGCAAGGCCGTAGAACTTGAAGAGAATCCCAGGGCCAGCATGGTTTTCTGGTGGAAGGATCTGTACCGGCAAGTCCGTATCGAAGGGACCATCAAAAAAGTCAGCGAAGCCGAATCAGACACCTATTTCCAAAGCAGGGGCCGGGGAAGCAGAATCGGCGCCTGGGCCTCAAAGCAGAGCACTACCATTGCCGACCGCGCTGCGCTTGCGGCACGAGTGACACAGGTTGAAAATCAGTACAAAGGAACTACAGTGCCCAGGCCTCCATTCTGGGGGGGCTACCGCCTCACCCCTCTTGTCATTGAATTCTGGCAGGCCAGAGATGATCGTCTGCATGATCGTTTGCGCTACCGAAGGGAAACACCCCCGGCAACAGATGCCAATGCCCCCAGTAAGTGGCATTTGGAAAGACTTTCCCCGTAGAGGTATAGACAATGCGTGTGGCCGTAATTGCCATTACCAGGGGCGGCAGACAACTCAGCACAAAGCTCTGTCAACTGTTGTCGTTCGAAAATGTGCCGGCTGGCCCCGAGGGCATTAAAGCCACCGTCAAAGAGATCTGGCCTGACTATGATGCAATCATTTTTATCATGGCGACTGGCATTGTCCTCCGGGCCATCGCCCCTCTGCTGGAGGATAAAAATACCGATCCCTGCATTATTGCCCTTGATGAGAGAGGGGCCTTTGCCATCAGTCTTCTGTCCGGCCATATTGGCGGAGGAAATGCCCTGACCCATAAGGTGGCCGAAGCCATCGGGGCAACACCGGTGATTACGACGGCCTCTGACGTGCTTGGCTTGACTGCAGTTGATCTTTGGGCGAAATACAACAATCTGGTGGCCTCAAGAGAGGACCTGACCCGACTCAGCAGCCTGCTGGTCAATAACGGCGAACTCCGGGTCATGACCGATTTTCCAGGAAAACTGCCGGACGATTTCAGCCCGGTCCATGATCCTGCCAATGCTGATCTTATGATTGCCCATCATACTGCAGCAGCAGAGACGGGACTTGTGACCATACAGCCGAAAGTGCTGGTTGTCGGCATCGGCTGCAATCGCGGCACCGATCATATTGAAATTGAAAACGCAGTTCGATCAACATGTGGTCACAATGGTCTGGCCTTTGCGGCAATAGACAGCCTGGCCTCTATTGACCTGAAAAATGATGAGGCCGGCCTGCTTGAATTCGCCGACAAACATGATTTGCCGCTCTTTTTTTATTCAGCTGACCGGCTTAATACTGTTGACGGGATCACACAGTCAGAGGCCGTTCATGCTGCAACCGGCGCCTACGCCGTATGTGAACCTGCGGCCCTTTTACGGGCCGCTACTACAACTCTACTCGTTGAGAAAACAAAATGGAAAAATGTAACAGTTGCCATAGCGGCAAAGACAGTCAAACTGTCGGCCGAATATCTATAGTCGGGACCGGACCCGGCAGTACCGAGCTTATCACACCGGCTGCCGTCAAGGCGATCAGCAACGCTGAAATTATTGTCGGCTACAAAACCTATCTTGACCTGATACCGGAACTTCTGGACGGCAAAGAGGTTCTGAGTTCCTCCATGATGCAGGAGGTGGACCGCTGCAAAAAAACCCTGGAACTTGCCGAATCCGGCAAAACAGTCGCTCTGGTTTCGGGCGGCGATCCCGGTATTTATGCCATGGCCGGCCTCATCTATGAGCTTGCCGCCGAAAGAAATTCAACGGCTGTGATTGAAGTTATCCCCGGAATTGCGGCCGTTAACGGCTGCGCAGCACGTCTCGGTGCGCCGTTGATGCATGATTTTGCCGCAATCAGCCTGTCCGATCTGCTGACTCCTTGGGAGCTGATAGAGAAACGACTTTCAGCCGCTGCCGGAGCTGATTTTGTCATCGCCCTGTACAACCCGAAATCAAAGAAACGCACCGAACATATTGTCAGGGCCCGTGAACTCATCATGGCGCATCGCAGCCCCAAAACCCCCGTTGGTATAGTGACGGCCTGCAGCCGCCAAAATGAGCAGGTAACCATCACCGATCTTGAACATTTGCTTGACGCCGACATCAACATGCAGTCAACAGTTATTATAGGTAACTCGAAAACTTTTCAGTGGAAAGCGTGCATGATCACACCCAGAGGCTATGCCGGTAAATATGCATTAGGTTAACTATGGTTGATACGACATCATCCACCTTTCGGGAATCACTGTTCAACAGGGAAGAGTTCACCCTGACCTTTGAGCTTGTGCCCAGCAGGGGCGGCAGAAGCAAGGAGCACAGCCGCATTCTCTCACTGGCGCAGGAGCTTGCAGTCGATGGCCGGATTCAAGCCGTCAGCATCACTGAAAATGCCGGCGGCCACCCTGCCCTGTCACCAGGAGTTCTTGGTGTTGAAATCCAGGACATGGGCCTGAACGTCATCAGCCATTTTTCATGCAAGGACAAGAACCGGAATCAGATCGAAAGCATCTTGTTCGGCTGGGACAGAAAATGCCTTCATGATTTGCTGATTATTACCGGGGACTATCCGAGACAGGGGTACCTGGGCAACCCTAAGCCCGTTTTCGACCTGGACTCTGTTCATGTACTCGATATGATCAACCGGATGAACAACGGCCAGTTCGATTTCAGCAGCGACGCCGTCAATACCATCCAGCAGACAACCTCTTTTTTAAAAGGCGTTGCCGTTTCCCCCTTTAAACTGCTTCATTCCGAACTGGTCTTTCAATATTTCAAACTCCACAGAAAAGCTGCAGCCGGCGCCGATTACATCATCACCCAGCTTGGCTTCGATGCCAGAAAATTCCATGAAGTCCTTATCTACCTACAGCAAAACGAAATCTCCCTTCCGGTCTTGGGCAATGTCTTCATACCAAACCTTCCAGTAGTTGAACTTATTTACCATGGCAAAATCCCCGGCTGCATCATAACGGACGAACTCTACCGCTGTATTCAAAAAGAAGCGGCCTCCCCGGACAAAGGGAAAAAAGCACGCCTTACCCGTGCGGCGAAGCTGCTCGCAGTCTTAAAAGGGCTGGGCTATGACGGCGCTCATATCGGCGGCCCCGCACTACGATTTGAAGACATTGATTTCGTCATCAGAGAATCTGATACCTATAGTGAGTCCTGGCAGGACCTCATCGCCCAACTTTCTTACTGGCCTGCCTCCGGCGCTTATTATTACGAAAAAGACGCTGCTACCGGGCTCAATGCAACTGCTCCGACAAGGCTGCCGTGGAAAGGCAGGAAACACGTCCCGCTGGCCTATGATTTTTCGAAAGCGGTCCACGATTGTTTTTTTGAACCAACCGGCTCCGGCTATAATTTTGCGCAAAAACTCTGTCTTTCCCTTAAAGACAAGGGCTACGACAATGCCTTGATGCAGGTTGAGCACTTCATTAAAATACTCATGTTCAGCTGCAAGAACTGCGGAGACTGCCGCATTGCCGAATTTGCCTTCCTCTGTCCCCAATCAGGCTGTGCCAAATATTTGCTCAATGGCCCTTGCGGCGGCAGCAGGGATGGCTGGTGTGAAGTTTACCCGGACAGAAAGCGCTGTTTTTATGTCCTCGTCTATGAACGCCTGAAGGCCCATGGTCTTATTGAGCAGTTAAAGAGTGGCTTTCAACAGCCCAGAGACTGGTCAAAAAATAATACCTCATCATGGTTGAATTTCTTCATGGAAAACCCCACAAAGTCGGACCCGGCTGAGTAATTAAAAAAAATATTTCCCATCAGTAAAAAAAGAGGTAATATGATAACTTTTTTCCCCGCCTGAAACAGGTGTTGTGGATTAGATCTCTATTGAAACCTAACCATGCCCCTGTCAGGCTGACTCTTAAATGTAAGGAAGCTGATATGCTGCCCAACAACCAGGATAGTCGCCCTCGGGAAGAATGCGGCGTGTGCGGAATTTTTGGTCATCAAGATGCCGCAAGACTGACTTATTTTGGCCTCTATGCGCTACAGCATCGCGGCCAGGAAAGCGCCGGCATTGTTGCCTCTGATGGGCATAGAGTTAGCGAATACAAAGCCATGGGGCTCGTTCATGATGTCTTTACAGAAGAGACTCTTCAACCATTAACCGGTCATATTGCCATGGGGCATGTGCGCTACTCGACTACCGGGGCTTCCACTGTCATCAATGCCCAGCCGTTTACCGCTTCGCATCAAGGGATAAGCCTTTCTGTCGCCCATAACGGCAATCTGGTCAATATACGTGAACTGCGCGATGAGTTGGAGGCAAAAGGGGCAATTTTCCAGTCAACCATGGATAGTGAAGTAGTTGTCCATCTTCTGGCGCATAACTCCTGTTTAGGGCTTGAGGACTCAATTATTGAGACCTTTAAAAAAGTCAAAGGCGCCTACTCTCTACTTCTGATGACCAAGGACAAACTGGTTGCCGTCCGCGACCCGCACGGTTTTCGCCCCTTGTGCATCGGCAAACTCAATAACGGCAGTTATATCGTGGCATCCGAAACTTGCGCTCTTGATCTGGTTGAAGCAAAATATGTCCGTGACGTTGAACCCGGCGAAATATTAATTATAGATCAGAACGGGTTGAGGACTATTTCCAGCCCGCCAAAACACCCCCCCCGTTTCTGCATTTTTGAACATGTCTATTTTGCCCGTCCCGACAGCGATATTTTTGGGCTGAACGTCTACAGCTGCAGAAAACGAATGGGCGCCATCCTTGCTAAAGAGTGTAATGTAGACGCAGATTTCATTATGCCTTTTCCGGACTCCGGAAACTATGCGGCAATCGGGTATTCCCAGGCAGCAGAAATCCCGCTTGAAATGGGCGTCATCCGAAACCACTATGTAGGCAGGACCTTTATCCAGCCCACTCAGTCCATGCGTGACTTTTCAGTACGAGTTAAACTCAATCCCGTTCGTTCCTTTCTTGAGGGTAAGAAAGTGCTGATCATGGAAGATTCAATTATTCGCGGAACGACGGGCAGAAGCCGGGTCAAATCGCTTCGAAATGCCGGGGCCAAAGAAGTACATATGGTCATCAGCTGCCCGCCCACCAAATATCCCTGCTTCTACGGCATCGATTTCCCTTCTGGAAATCAGCTTATCGCTGCGGAAAAAACCGTCGAAGAAATCAGAAAATCCCTTGATCTCGATTCCCTTCATTATCTCTCAATTGATGGTCTGGTTGAAGCTACAGGCATGCCAAAAGAGAACTTTTGCCTTGCCTGTTATACTAACGTTTACCCTGTAGAACCGGACAGAAAATTCCATAAACTGGCTCTCGGCCCCCAGCAAAGTGATGATTGATCTGGCCAAAGAAGTTTTAAAAGTTGAAGCTGAAGGAATATTGTCGCTTATTGACAAGCTTGACGACAACTTTGCCAAAGCAATAGAACTCATTATGGCCTGTCCCGGTCGTGTCATCACAACCGGCATCGGGAAATCCGGGATCATCTGTCAAAAAATTGCTGCAACCTTAAACAGCACCGGCACCTCATCGTTTTTTCTGCATCCGGTTGAAGCCATGCATGGTGATTTGGGCATTGTTGGTGCAAGTGATGTTGTTTTGGCCATTTCTTACAGCGGCGAGACAGCCGAACTGAACATGCTGCTTCCAACTTTTAAAAATCGAGGCAACCGGCTCATTGCCGTTACTGGCAATCCCGCCTCGACAATGGCAAGGTCTGCGGATGCAGTCTTAAACGTAGGCGTTCCACGGGAAGCCTGCCCGCTCGGCCTTGCGCCTACTTCCAGCACGACAGCCGCTCTGGCCATGGGCGATGCCCTGGCCGTGGCACTTTTAAACCTGAAACAGTTTAAAGAGAGTGATTTCCTGAGAAACCACCCCGGTGGAAGTTTAGGCGAGAGGCTCAAAATTAAAGTTTCATCCGTCATGTTGACCGGTAATTCCGTCCCCTCTGTGACAGAAAATGCAACTTTTCATGAAGCACTGAACGTTCTAAATGAAAAAAATATCGGAGCAGTATTAATTCTTTCGTCAAAAAACAAAATATTAGGTATTCTTACCGATGGCGATATTCGGCGACTTGTGGTTAAATTACCCCAAATTTTCGAACAGAAGGCCATTGATGTTATGACCCCTTCTCCGAAAACTATACAGGCGGATTTACTTGCAGCAGATGCCTTGAGCATTATGCAGCGCCACGAAGTGACAGTCTTACCGGTTGTTGACGAGGACCACTGCCTGATTGGAATTTTGCACCTTCACGAACTGCTTGGCAAAGGTGAGTTCCGGGTCCTTATTTAGTGCGTTACAAATTATTTTCAAGGGTTATGTGCAAGAAACAGTTTTGATGGTCTCGTAAAAACGACTCAATATCCCGTACCACTCTGTAACTAGTTGATTTTACAAGGTGGCGCTGGATCTGTTGAGACTTTTTGCAAAAGCATCAGTTTTGTAAGACCACTGAATCATTTTAAATTTGAAAACCAGCAAGAGAGATTCCTATGGGAATTACCAACACAGAGATTAATACAAAATTCAGCAGCGAAGTTACCAGCTTGCCAGGCGGCGAGTGGCTTAATCGTTGTTTTTCCTGTGGGGCATGCAGCGGTGTATGTCCTGTAAGCCAGGCAATCCCAGATTTTGACCCGCGCAAGATTATTCATATGATTCGCATGGGCCTTAAGGATCGTGTATTATCAGCAGATCTCTTATGGTACTGCTCAAAATGCAGGTCGTGCGTCTTTGTCTGCCCACAAAATGTTAGCTTCGCGGACATAATGACCGCGCTTCGCAAAATTGCAGTTTCGGACGGTTATGTTACAGAACAGGACCTTCGTGACAAGGGAAAGATTGCCTGGGTTGAGCGTGATCAATGCGTTTCATGTTTGACGTGTGTCCGTGTGTGTCCCTGGAGCATTCCCAAGATTGATGAAAAGGGTGTTGCTTTTATCAACGATGAATGCAGGGCTTGCGGCATCTGTGTCAGCGAATGTCCGGTCCAAGCCATTAAACTTAATACTGCTGAAGACGAAAAATTGCTGGCCGGATGCGGAATCGGCAAATAGTTGAACATACAGCTAGGTGAATTACATGAGTTTTAATCCTAATATCCAGGCATTCTGCTGTCACTATACATCACAACAGGCCTGCTCAGAAAACGGTGGAGGTCTGCTGGAAGGTGGTTTTCCGGCAAGCATCACAATCAACAGACTGCCCTGCTCCGGCAAACTTCAGGTCAGCGCTTTACTTCAGGCCTTTGAGGATGGTGCTGATGGCGTCTATGTCGTCGGCTGCCCAGCAGATACCTGCCACAATGTCATGGGCAGTCAACGTGCCGCCAAAAAAGTCCTTGCTGTAAAGGATGCATTAAAAGAACTTGATGTTGAACCCGAGCGCATAGAAATGTTTCACCTTGAACGCGGGCTTCACCCTGAGTTTATAAACACCGGATCCAAAATGGATCTGCAGATCAGAGAACTCGGCCCTAGTCCGTTTAATGGAGGTGCCAAATGATAGTAGCCAAACGCAAACCTGTCGCAGAAATTGTCGACATGATAAAAGATTTTAAACATGTCCTGGTCCTTGGATGCAGAGGATGTGTATCCGTTTGTTCCGCAGGAGGAGAGCGTGAAGTTGAGATACTCGCCTCACTGCTTCGCCTCGGTTGCAAAAAAGAAGGTAAAAAAGTACAAACAATTACTGCAACCTTAGTGCGTCAATGTGACAAGGAATATATAGACGCAATGGATGAGTGGGACGGGAAATATGATGCAATAGTTTCAATGGCCTGTGGCGTCGGGGTCAACTTTATCGCAAATCTTCGCCCCTTTACAAAAGTATACCCGGGTGTGAATACATCCTTCATGGGTGGTTCTGCTGAGCAGGGAATCTGGACTGAACAGTGTGCCGGTTGTGGAAACTGCATTCTGCATCACACAGGTGGCCTCTGTCCGGTTGCCCGTTGCGCTAAAAGTCTGATGAATGGACCTTGTGGAGGATCCGTTGGTGGCCGTTGCGAAATCGACTCTAACGTGCCATGCATCTGGCAGTCAATACACGACAAGCTTACCCAGCTCGACCGGAAAGAGGATCTCCTGAACGTCGCACCAATCAGGGACTGGAGATCAGCCGGACATGGCGGGCCACGAACCACACAGCGGAACGATTTAACAGTTTAGTTCCCATTTTCTAGTCGTTCATTCGCCATACATAACACCGCTTTTTGAGCTACCTGCAGACAGTACTACTATCCTGTTTTCGGGACTTGCCACGCTTTATGTTCGCCAACAGCCGGACATTCATCATGTGTTACTTCGAATTGTCTTGCTCTCCCCTCACTCTATAGCTATGTTTAAATGAGGTAACCGTTTCGAAAAACAGCCCAAACATTTCTTGATCTCAAAGGCATATATCTTGTATGATAAACCAAATTCAATTGGACTTCTTTATAATAGCTATCAGAGCAGGAATATCTAAATAATGGGCAATATACAAGCCACCGAATTCCAGAAAGAAACACTTCAGTTGATGAATCGTATATCAACTTCTCTGCCTGATTTAAAATCTGAAAGCGGAGAAAATGAGCTGTTCTACAAACATTATCTTTACTGGAATGAGATAAAAAGTTTAGCCACCTTGTTTTCCTTACAGGACATCGCGGCGTTGGCCCATGCAATACAATTTTTATTTGATCTGGTGACCAAAGAGCGGCTCGATCTTTCTCAACTTGATACAAGCTGTTTCAAAGAATCACTTGACTATATCAATGCTTCTTTGGAGAGCTCCAGGAACAAAAAGGCAGAAAAACCTGACCTTGATACGTTGCTCAGAAAAATTCAGCAGTACTCCATTCTGGCCCAAAGCGTAGCTCAGACAGCGGATAGACCGGCAAAACAGAATCTGCCCAATATCCCAAAGATTCTCATCGTAGAGGACGAACCTGTCAATATGGCCCTTCTGGAAGCCAACATCAGACACATTAACAACTCTTTTGAAATCACTTTGGCTGAATCTGCCGAAGAAGGCCTGTTTTACTTCTTTACAAACAAATTCGATCTTATTTTTCTCGACATCATGATGCCCGTAATCGATGGCAATGATTTTATAGCTATCGTGGAAAAAAACATCGAAAAAAAGAATATCTCAAGCCGTACCAACATTGTCGTTCAAACGGCACTGCAATCAATTGCAGAGCTCACGGCCCTTGCCAAAAGAGAATGCGTGCGGGAAATTATTCGAAAACCAATATCACTTCCACGCATTGAAGAGTGTCTCGTGCGATATTGCATCGAGCCCTACGAATCATCACAAACCGCTTAACGTCTTTTTGGTTATAACAAAGCCAATCGGTATTTCCCTTATTTCCTTAGCAGTTACAGAGAGAATCCACAACGCCCCGGATATTCGTTTTATTGGGGAATTCTTTGGTGCATTTTTCTCCCGCACGGCTCAGAAAATTTTATTAAACATAATGTCTGCCAGTTAACCTGAATATGCACGTGGAAAGCTGGTGAAGGTGCTTTTGCAGATTTATAGTACTTTCTCATAGGCCAGTCTTGTTTCAGTCCCGAAACAGACCATGATAACTTTCTCAAGCACTGGATTTGACACCAAGGCTCTTCTGGCTTCAAAAACAGCAATTTCGGCCGCTTTTCCTTTTGGAAATCCATACACTCCGGTACTGATCGCAGGAAAGGCAATACTTTTCAGCCTATACTCTCTGACAAGAGCAAAACATTTACGATAACAACTTGTCAGCAAATCCGCCTCTCCCTGGTTTCCTCCGCGCCAGACCGGACCAACAGTATGGATAATATAGCTGGCAGGTAGGTTATAGCCCTTGGTAATCTTCGCATCACCGGTTGCGCACCCGCCAAGACCACGGCACTCCTGAAGCAATTCCTGCCCCGCACCTCGATGAATGGCCCCGTCTACCCCGCCGCCGCCAAGCAGAGAGTTGTTGGCGGCATTCACGATAGCGTCAATTTTCAGGGTGGTGATATCAGCATCCAGCAGCTCAATGTTAGTATTATTGTCCATAATTTTTACTACCCCGTTGAGATCATTTTACATTCGACATAATAAATACCAATTATGTTCCCGATAATTACATTTTTCCAGTTGACAATAATTCCTATCTACGTTAAATAAGCACCTTTTTTCCAGTCTAAATATACAGAAAGCAGAGTCCGTTAGGAACGGCAATGCGGCTTTTGCTCTTGTTGAATAATTTATTTGAGGACATTATGACAGAAAACGATTTTACACTACAAAGAAAGGAAGTGCTTCAGGAAGTTGTTATCATGAACGGTGGTGAAGAGAATGCCGAATGTTTTACTTGCGGTAACTGGCAGAATCTTTGCAATTCACCCAGCGAGTTTGTCTGTTGCTGCCACACGTCAGTCAAGCTGCATTAGATTTATCTGCCATCCACGTTCATTGTTCAAAGCTGTTCAGCTATTTGGCACAATAGTCTTACCTCTTTTTTAATAACGAGATAGATTCAATGTGATGGGTTTGCGGGAACATATCAACACCACGGCATTTGATAATTGAATACCCGTTCTTTGAGAGTTCCGCTAAATCCCTTGCCAGTGTGGCTGGATCACAGGATATGTAGATAATATGCTCTGCACCCAGAACGGGCAGAGCCGGGATAATATTCTTGCAGCCCTGTCGAGGCGGGTCCAGAAGTACCAAGTCGAACTGTTCTTTATCCTGAATAAGTATTTCAATTGCCTGTTGCGCATCACTGCGCGAAAACAGACAATTATTTATGCTGTTGCGCTCTGCATTGAGCTGGGCGCTGCGAATCGCAGCGCGCTGTACATCCATTCCTGTGACCGAAAAACCGCTTTGGGCCAGAGGCAAAGAGAAATTACCCATCCCACAGAAAAGATCAAGGGCGCAGCCCTGAATCTTTTCTTCGTCTACCCATTCAAGCATAAGCTGAACAAGTCGCTGATTCTGCTGCAAATTCACCTGACAAAAACCACCAGGTTCAATACTGAAATGAAGCGTTTCAGCTTGAGGAATTCCATGAAGCGCGAGTTCAATTCTCGTGGAAATCTCAGTTGAATCCGTAGCATCGGCTTGATATGGCCCGCTCAGGGCGAATCCTTCGACTGCAATCCAGATTGATTTAACCAAGTCACTTTCAGCAGACAGCGATCTGGCCGCAGCAATGTCCGCCGGACGGGCTTTTCTTACAAGATGTACAATAACAATAACTTTTCTATCCAGAGGACTGTAAAGCAGTTCCAGCGCCTCGGCATTTTCGAGCAGCGAACTGTGCCCTGCAGCCCCTCTTAACAAGGTTAAAACACTGTTAATCTCCCTAACAGCAAGGGCACAGGAATCAATATCAATAACATCATGGCTGCCCTTTTTATAGAATCCGAGTCGTCCGGAGCTGTCCCGTTGCAATCTGACTCTTTGCCGGTAATTAAATTCATTTTCACAGCCCAGCACAGGACCAAAGTCAATAGCAGAAAAACAGTCAGGAGCTATGGCGCGTGCCAGGGTATCCTTGAAATAGTCAGACTTTAAGATAAGCTGATAGGGGTACGCTGCATGCTGCAGATCACAGCCGCCGCAGGATGAAAAATATTTACAGGGTGGAGATCTCCGCTGGGGCGATGCCTCAACTATTTTTACTAACCTTGCCTGAACATACTGCTTTTTCCTGGAACAAATTTCTATTTCAACCAATTCGCCGGGAAGCACCTCGGGAACAAGCACAATAATACCGTCTTCAAGGCGTGCTAATCCCTGACCTCCGAGAATGACCTTTTCAATGGTCACAGTATGTGATGCTTTCTTCAAGGCAATCTCAATGAACTATGAGCAGAATTCTGTTAATACACCGAAGGAAGATTTCGGGTGGAGGAAGGCGATCTTCTTACCGTTGGCGCCGGTAATCGGTTCTGCATGAACGAGTTTGACTCCTGACTGTCCTGCCAGATCCAGTTGCTGGCCGATATCGTCACAGGCGTAGGCAATATGGTGGACACCTTCGCCATTTTTTTCGATAAATTTGGCAACAGGGCTATCCGGGCCTGTTGCTTCCAACAGCTCAATATGGGTATCACCAATGGCAAAAAATGCTGTTTTTACTTTTTGAGAGACAACCGTTTCTATCTTTTCACATACCAAACCCAAGACATCTTCATAAAACTTTCGGGCTGTTTCGATGGACCGGACGGCAATGCCGATGTGATCAATTTTTTTTACCATGTCTTTCGCTCTCAATTAACGTTTGATGCACTCTTCAAAATTGTGAATACTGATTAAATATTAAAGGTAATCATAATATCACCAGTCTCCACAGCTTGACCGGCTTTTACCTTCACTTCATTTACTTCACCATCACAGGGAGAGGCAACCCCACTTTCCATTTTCATGGACTCGATGACCACTAAGTCCTGTCCCTTATAGACACGCTCTCCTGGTTGGGTCTTCATTTCAACAACCAAGCCAGGCATTGGTGAGCAAAGGATATTTTCCTTGCCGGTTTTTCTTACAGGGGGCATAAAGCCGGCAAGCTCCCACTCTTTGGGAGAGTATATTTCAAAGGTCCGGGTAACACCATCAAACGACGTCCAGATAAAGTTTTGTTTATATTGCAGACGAAAATATTCAATCTCATTATTAATGGAGAGCTTAAGGCGCCGCCTGTAAAATTCAAAAGAGGGGGTAACAACAGCATATTCATTGTTGTTTACCACCATTGACCACTCGTTGGTCTCAATATTCCCTTCCATTCTGATATCAAAGACAGTATTCAAACCTTTGACAACATAATGGACCACGGCATTTTTTTTATGCTCCAGCCCAACCCTGGAGACCAGCGGTTTAAGAGAATCCTTCACCAGGTTCTTACGGTTATGGTAGACAAGTGTGGCAGCAATCACCATTTTTTCCAATTGGACCATGGGCGGCTCAACTATCATCACTCCTGTATCAAAATGTTCCTCAATAAAGTGGGTGTTCAGATCACCAGCAATAAAAGCCGGATGGTTTATGATTGCATTTGCGAAATCAACATTACTTATCACTCCCTCAACATGAAAGCGGTTCAAAGCGTTTGCCAGGCGTTTGCGCGCCTCTTCCCGGTCCCGACCATGACTGATTATCTTGGCAAGCATGGAGTCATAATAGACACTGACGGTACTGCCTGCAGTAATCCCCGAGTCGGTGCGTACACCATCACCCTGAGGTTCGGAATATCGGGTAATCAAACCGGTGGACGGCAGGAAATTTCGCTCCGGGTCTTCGGCACAGATACGTGCTTCAATGGACCAGCCATTCAAGACGACTTCCTCCTGAGAAAACGACAGTGCTTTCCCTGAAGCAACCTCCAACTGGATCTCCACCAGGTCTTTATCCGTTATAAGTTCAGTCACCGGATGTTCAACCTGCAGCCGGGTATTCATCTCAAGGAAAAAGAATTCACCTTTAGGATCAAGAATAAACTCAACGGTACCGGCATTGACATAGCCGGCCACTTTTGTCAGTCTGCAGGCAGACTTCCCGATATGTTGACGCATCTCAGGGGTCAGAGCCACAGACGGCGCCTCCTCGATAACTTTCTGATAACGGCGCTGCACGGAGCATTCCCGCTCACCAAGATAGACAACATTACCATGGGTATCTGCCATAATCTGAACTTCAATGTGACGGGGGCTCTCGACAAAGCGCTCGATAAACAGTTTATCGTCGGCAAAGGCTTTCCTGGTTTCCTCCTGTCCCGCTTTGAAGGCCCCGGCCAGTTCTTCCTTGGCATGCACAATGCGCATCCCCCGGCCACCACCGCCTGCCGCTGGTTTAAGCAACACCGGATAGCCTATCTCACGGGCGATTGACTCAGCAGCAGCAGCATCAGAGATCGGTTCGTTATGCCCCGGAACGACTGGCACTCCGGCTTTGATTGCCAAGGCTTTGGCCTCAATCTTATCGCCGAGGCTGGCAATAACATCAGGAGGCGGACCAATAAAAACCATACCTGCCTCTTTAACCATTTCAGCAAATTGAGCGTTCTCGGACAAAAATCCGTACCCAGGATGAATCGCCTGGCACTGGAGTTTTAGGGCCTGTTCAATAATTTTTTCTTTAAGCAGATAGGATGACTCGGAAGGCGCCGGTCCAAGATATACCGCTTCATCAGCCTCACGCACATGCCGGGACCGGAAGTCTATATCAGAAAAGACAGCAACGCTTTTCACACCTAGCTTCCTGCAGGTACGGATTACTCGAACAGCGATCTCGCCTCGATTGGCGATAAGAATTTTATCAAACATAATAACCTCACATAAAGTCTCAAATGTGCCAGCGCCGCCTCATAAAGTCACGCAGTTAAGGAGTGTCCCGGGGATGTCGAGCCGGGTTTGCGAGACCATCAAACATAGAGTGGCTCACAATGGGATATTGCCGTGTTTGCGGCGGGGATTTAAAACTGTTTTGTTTTCAAGAAACTGCAGGCTGCGAATAAGGCGCTTTCTTGTCGTGCTTGGCAGAATAACATCGTCAATATAGCCTTTCTGGGCAGCTAAAAAAGGATTGGCATACACCTCCCGGTACTCTTTTGATTTCTGGGCCAGCAGGCCTTCCGGGTCCTCAGCAGCATTTATCTCTTTGCTATATATAATCTCCGAAGCGCCTCTTGGACCAAGTACGGCAATTTCGGCGGAAGGCCAGGCATAATTGACATCACAACGAATGTGCTTGGAATTCATAACAACATAGGCACCACCATAGGCTTTGCGCAGGATCACGGTAATTCTGGGCACTGTTGCTTCAACAAAGGCATAGAGCAACTTGGCCCCATGCCGGATGATCCCGCCATGCTCCTGATCCGGCCCCGGCATAAAGCCCGGCACATCAACCAGAGTCACCAAGGGAATATTAAAAGAATCGCAAAACCGCACAAAACGGGCGGCCTTTGTCGAGGCGTGAACATCCAGCACGCCGGCAAGAACAGCCGGCTGATTGGCAATAAGCCCGATGGTCTGCCCACCTAAACGACCAAAACCAACAATAATATTTTTGGCAAAATTTGCATGTATTTCAAAAAACTCAGAACCGTCCAGGATTGAGTTGATCAAAATCTTCATATCATAGGTTTGATTAGGATTGACAGGAACCAGATAGTCCAGGGCTGGATCTTTTCTATCGACCGGATCTCTAAGATCAAGAAAGGGGGCCTTCTGGCTGTTGTTTGAGGGGAGATAATTGATTAAACGGCGTATCTCGCGCAGGCAAAGAATATCATTGGGCAGGACAAAATGGGCAACACCGCTTTTTTCACTATGCACCGAAGCGCCGCCAAGATCCTCCGCACTAATATCTTGATGCGTCACTGTTTTAACAACATTTGGTCCGGTGACAAACATGAATGAAGAGCTGTCGACCATGAAGGTGAAATCCGTCATGGCAGGACTGTAGACGGCCCCGCCGGCACAGGGACCCATGATGCAGGAGATCTGGGGGACTACACCGCTTGCCAGCACATTGCGGGAAAATATTTCACCATAAGCGGCCAGAGAGTCAACACCCTCCTGGATGCGAGCGCCGCCGGAATCATTCAAACCAATAATTGGCGCACCCACTTTGACGGCATGGTCCATTATCTTGCTGATTTTAGCGGAATGCGCCTCTCCAAGCGAACCACCAAGTATGGTAAAATCCTGAGAAAAGACGCAAACCTCTCGTCCATCGATGGTGCCATGGCCGGTTACGACACCATCCCCGGGATACTCCGCATCTCCACAGGCCCCCTGGCCGGTTTTCAATATATCAAACTCCTCGAAGGAGCCCTGATCAAGGAGCAGATCTATCCTTTCACGGGCTGTCAGCTTATGCTTCTTATGCTGTGCTTCAACTCGTTTGACGCCGCCGCCCTGAAAGGCCTTTTCCTTCATGGCGCTTAAAGTCGCCAGATTATCATTTTCCTGCCATTCCACGATAAAACTCTCCTGACCGGCTCTCCGGCGGTTTATGTTGTTGTTCAGCCGCGGTACTCGCCAAAAACTTCACGAAGTACCCCGCATATTTCACCAAGTGAGGCATATTCCCGAACAGCATCAAGGATACGGGGCATTACATTTTCCGTTCCTCCTGCGGCGGTTCTTAACTTTGCCAGCGCCTCTTCTACCTTCTGGTTATCTCTTGTCGATTTGAGGGCCTGCAGCCCCTTAACCTGAGTTTCCTCTACGAGCGGATCAACCTTTAAAAGGGCCGGTTTTGCCGTCTCTTCCACCTGAAATTTGTTCAGTCCGACAATAATGCGTTCATTCTTTTCAATTTCCTGCTGATAGTCATAAGCGGAATTTTCTATCTGACGCTGAATAAAACCATTTTCTATACATGACACAACTCCGCCGCTCTGCTCAATCTTGCCCATAAGCTCCAGCGCCTCTTTTTCGATTGTATCGGTTAAATGCTCGATAAAATAGGACCCTGCCAGAGGATCAACGGTATTGGCCACCCCGGATTCATTGGCAATCACCTGCTGGGTCCTGAGTGCAGTACGGACACTCTCTTCGGTGGGCAGAGAAAGGGCCTCATCCTTTGAGTTGGTGTGCAGCGACTGGGTGCCGCCCAGTACAGCAGCCAGGGCCTGGATTGTCACCCGTACGATATTGTTGTCAATCTGCTGGGCAGTGAGGGAATTGCCGGCTGTCTGCGTATGAAAGCGCAGCATCTGACTGGCCGGATGCTGAGCTGCAAACCGCTGCTTCATGATTTTCGCCCAGATCCGGCGGGCAGCCCTGAATTTTGCCACCTCTTCGAGTAAATCGGAGGAGGCATTAAAAAAGAAGGCCAAACGCCTGGCAAAGGTGTCGACCTCAAGCCCGGCATCGATGGCTGCCTGCACATAGGTCACCGCATTTGCCAGGGTAAGGGCTACTTCCTGCGTAGCAGTTGACCCTGCTTCACGAATATGATATCCGGAAATAGATATGGTATTGAAAACCGGCAGTTTTTCACTGCACCATTTGAAGATATCAGTAATAACCCTTAAGCTCGGTGTCGGCGGGAAGATATAGGTACCGCGTGCGACATACTCTTTCAGCACATCATTCTGGATAGTCCCTTTAAGTTCAGTAGAATCCACCCCCTGACGCTCGGCAACCGCAACATACATGGCCAATAGAACTGCCGCAGGAGAATTAATGGTCATGGAGGTCGAAACCTTGTCCAGAGGAATCTGGTCGAAAAGAATCTCCATATCCGCCAGCGTATCAATTGCCACCCCAACCTTACCCACTTCACCTCTGCTCAATTCATGGTCAGAGTCATAGCCAATCTGGGTCGGAAGATCAAAGGCTACAGAAAGTCCGGTGGTCCCCTGGTCAAGAAGATATCTGTATCTACTGTTTGATTCCGCAGCCGTGGAAAACCCGGCATACTGCCGCATCGTCCACAAACGGCCACGATACATGGTCGGCTGTACACCGCGGGTATATGGGTAACGACCGGGAAAACCGAGCGCCTCAAGATACCTGTCATCAATCTCATCAGGAACAGCAAGCCGCTCAACAGGCCGCCCGCCATGGTGCGTAAACTGCTCCCGACGTTCAGGGAAGCGGGCAACACTCTTCGCCAGCTCGTTTTCCTCCCATGACGACATTTCTCTGTTCTTTTTCATGACCATCTTTTTCCCACAATCTGCTCTGCGAGCAGTCTTGGATCGCCTGACGGAGCAAATTCTCCCTGGGCTATCTCAGCCGCGAGCTTCTCCCTGATCATCTCAAGGCACCACTCAAGTACTTCCCGGTTAAAATTTCCTCGCCGTCTCATCTCTTGCTCTCCGCTTTGATGGTGGAGTTTTTGCAACGAGTCAACGGCCTCAGCCAGTCCGGCAATACCCGTCCCATCTGGAGCCACGGTGGCATGGACCCGGATAATTTCAGGGCCGGCAGCATCATCACGGTCCCGGAACACCCCTTCCATTTCCATCATCAGAGAGTCGGCTCCAGGCAAATCCGCTTTATTCACTGCAACAAAATCGGCGACTTCTAAGATCCCAGCCTTCATTGCCTGGATATCATCGCCAAGCCCCGGCGCCAGCACCATAATGGTCTGGTCGGCAAGTTTGACCACATCAATTTCCGACTGCCCAACCCCAACGGTTTCAATCAGAATGATCTCACAACCGGAACCGGCCATTATGCGAATAACGGCACCGGCCGCAACGCAAATTCCACCCAGACGGCCACGGGTCGCCATTGAGCGCATCACCACATCCGGATCAGTGGCATGCCGCATCATCCGGACGCGGTCACCCAAAAAAGCACCGCCGGTCAGGGGTGAGGAAGGATCAACCGCAATAATCCCAACGCGTTTTGCCTGATCGCGGAAGTAGCTGATCAAGGCATCCGTGATTGTTGATTTTCCAGCGCCCGGCGGTCCGGTAATCCCGATAACAATACGTTCCACCGATCCAAGTGAAAGTCCTGCCAGAATTTCAGCAGCCAGCCGGTCGCCGTTTTCAACCAGAGAAATTGCCCGGCCAATAGCACGGGCATTCCTCTGCCCTATTCCGCTGAGAATTTCGGAAACCTGATTCATAAAGTTCATTTACCGCTTGCTTCGCAGGCCTGGCGAAAGGCCGCAATAATCGCCTCAACCTTGGTCCCAGGCGTAAAAATAGAAGCAATTCCGGCATCCTTTAACAGGGCAATATCCTCTTGGGGAATCACACCGCCACCCAGTACTGGGATATCCTCAGCGCCAATCTTTCTGAGTTCTTCAAGCACTGCCGGGAACAGATTCATATGTGCACCGGACAGCGACGACAGGCCAATAGCAGAAACATCCTCCTGGACTGCCGCCGCCGCTATCTCGGCCGGTGTCCGGCGGATACCCGTGTAAATGACCTCAAATCCCTCATCTCGCAAGGCCCGGGCAATATACTTTGCACCCCGGTCATGACCATCCAGGCCCGGCTTGGCAACAAGCACCCTGAATATCTTTCTGTTAGTCGCCATAAAACTCACTCCCTTTAAATCACCCAAAAATCCCGGCGCAAAAGACTCCAAACGTTCCAAGGTTTTCACAGACATGCACACCAGCTGCTCTCATCGCCGCAATTTTTGCTGCAGCCGTTCCCGTTCCGCCGCTGACTATGGCCCCGGCGTGCCCCATGCGCCGGCCTGGCGGTGCGGTCAATCCAGCCACAAAGCCAACCACTGGTTTTGTGATATTTTCAGCAATGAACCGGCAAGCATCCTCTTCGTCTGTGCCGCCAATTTCGCCAACCATGACGATGCCCTGCGTCTCCGGGTCCTTTTCAAAGGCAGCGAGACAATCAATGAAATCTGTACCAATTACCGGGTCCCCGCCAATCCCGACACAGGTTGTCTGACCGATCCCCTGGCGGGTGAGCTGATGGACAACTTCATAGGTCAAGGTGCCGGAACGGGAAACCACCCCGATCGGCCCGCCGCTTTTGTGGATCACTCCCGGCATAATCCCTATTTTGCACTGCCCCGGAGTTATGATGCCTGGGCAATTTGGCCCGATCAGCCTGCTCTTCTTGCCTTTAAGCCTCTGTTTAACTTTCAGCATATCCAACTGTGGAATGCCTTCGGTGATTGCCACAATCAGATCTATCTGAGCATCCAGCGCTTCAACAATTGCATCAGCTGCAAAAGCCGGCGGCACAAAGATCAATGAACAGTTGGCGCCTGTAGTTTCCCTAGCCTCAGCGACCAAGTTAAAGACCGGCACATTCTCAACAGACTGCCCCCCTTTGCCAGGAGTCACTCCGGCAACAACTTTGGTACCATACTCAAGGCACTGCCCGGCATGAAACCGGCCTTCCCTGCCGGTAATCCCTTGAACAATCACCCTGGTCTGACTGTCTGCAAATATACTCAACTTGTTTCTCCGTGCCTGGTCCTTTGTACTTAGCGGTCAGCTACATACCAGTTGACTAACCTTATCAGCCGCATCCTTAAGGTCCGTTGCAGTCACTATATTCATACCACTTTCTGTTAAGATTTTCCGCCCGGCCTCCACATTCGTGCCTTCCATGCGAACAACAACCGGGACCTTGATCTCAATCTCGCGGGCAGCCTGGACAATCCCTTCAGCCAGGACATCGCAGCGTAAAATGCCGCCAAAAATATTAACCAGGACACCCTTGACATTTGTATCTTCAAGGATGATCCGGAAACCGTTTTTAACCATATCGGCGCTGGCTCCGCCGCCGACATCAAGAAAATTGGCAGGCTCGGCCCCGGCCATCTTTATGATGTCCATGGTTGCCATAGCAAGTCCGGCACCGTTGACCATATTGCCGACGTTGCCATCAAGCCGGATATAGTTGAGACCGTATTGAGCCGCCTCAAGTTCCAGAGGGTCCTCTTCAGCAGGATCTTTCAACTCCTGAATATCTTTATGGCGATAGAGGGCACTGTCATCGAAATTCATCTTGGCGTCCAGGGCCACGAAATGACCTGCACCGGTCACAACCAGCGGATTGATTTCAACCAGTGTACAATCATTCTGAGTAAATACCTCAAAGAGCTGCACCAACAAGGCAGAAAACGGCATGACAAGTCCAGGGGCCAATCCAAGGCCCTCGGCAGCTTTCTGAAAATGGGAGGCCAGCAGGCCAGCCAACGGATCAACATGGATTTTACAGACTTTTTCAGGGGTCTCTGCCGCAACCTGCTCAATATCCATCCCCCCTTCAGTGCTGGCGATAATGACGATATCAGCAGTAGATCGGTCGGGGACAATGCTCAGGTACAACTCATTTTCAATGTAGAGTCCCTGTTCGACAAGCAGCTTGCTGACAAGCTTGCCTTCAGGACCAGTCTGGTGGGTGACCAAAGTCATGCCCAGCATTTCCCGGGCCAGCGAACTGACTTCTTCACTACTATGAGCAAGCCTGACCCCACCGCCTTTCCCCCTGCCGCCGGCATGAATCTGTGCTTTCAGCACAACCGGAAAGCCTGGCAGGTCGGCAGCCTTTACTACCGCATCATCCGCATCGGTAACCACATAGCCCGTCGGGACAGGTATCTTATACTTTCGCAGGATATCTTTTGCCTGATATTCGTGTATGTTCATAAGTTACTTATTTACTCAATTATGCCTTCAAATACCACCGATTCCAGCAAAAACAAAAGCAGGTGAAACCAAACCCGGCCTCACCTGCACACCATGATCACCCTGAACAGAAGCCCTTCCCTCGCTTTAGAACCGGTAAACAGTCATAAAACAGCACTGTATGGCTAAGCGTAAAAGTTTGATATATACCTACCAGGCGCGGCGGCGTCGGCCAAGCGGAGGCGTACATTATAGTACGTCGAGCATTGGCCGTACCCACCGCAACGCAGTAGATCGGGCCTTTCGCGACGCCATGGTGATTACGAAAATCCGATTGCCTTAAAAGTGGCAGAAATATCGTCTAAAACAGATGGATCCAGAATTGTGGATGGCATTCTATACTCCTTACCGTTAGCGATACTGCGCATGGTGGCCCGCAGAATTTTTCCCGACCGGGTCTTTGGAAGGTTTTTGACAATCAAGGTATCGCGATAACAGGCAATGGGACCAATTTTTTCTCTGACCATTTTAACTAATTCGGCCTTAAGTTCGTCAAGATCAGGAGTTGAACCGTCTTTCAGCACAACCAGCCCGACGGGCTTCTCACCCTTCAGCTGATCATGAATGCCGATAACAGCGCATTCGGCCACATCGCTATGTGTTGATACCACCTCTTCCATGGCGCCGGTTGACAGCCGATGACCGGCAATATTAATCACATCGTCCATGCGGCCCATAATATAGACATAGCCGTTTTCATCGATATAGCCACCATCGCTGGTTTCATAGTATCCGGGGAAGTTTGACATGTACGACTTCTGAAATTTTTCATCATCACGCCAGAGAGTCGCCAGAGTTCCGGGAGGCAGAGGCAGTTTCACAACAACATTGCCCTCTTTGCCAGGAGGCAGTTCGGTGCCGTCATGATCAAGAATTCTCACATCATAGCCCGGCACTGCCTTGGTCGGTGAGCCGGGTTTTAACGGAAACATTCCCAGGCCCAGAGAGTTCGCCACTATGGGCCAGCCGGTCTCGGTCTGCCACCAATGGTCCACCACCGGTATCTGCAGCAGGTCAGTTGCCCAGTGATAGGTGTCAGGATCAAGCCGTTCACCTGCAAGAAACAGATATTTCAGGTTGGACAAATCATATTTCTTAAGATAATCCCCCTTCGGGTCCTCTTTCTTTATCGCCCTGAATGCTGTGGGCGCAGTAAAAAGAACCTTGACGTTATGCTCGGAAATCACCCGCCAGAAAGCACCAGGATCAGGAGTGCCAACCGGTTTGCCCTCATAAATGATCGTTGTGCAGCCTGCCAAAAGCGGCGCATAAATAATATAGGAATGGCCAACAACCCAACCGACGTCCGAGGCCGCCCAGAACACATCTCCCGGCTGCACATCGTAAATATTCGGCAGACTCCAGCGCAGCGCCACACAATGCCCGCCGCTATCGCGCATGACCCCTTTCGGCATGCCGGTTGTCCCGGAAGTATACAAAATATAGTGGGGATCGGTCGCCTCTACGGCAACACAATCTGCGGGAGCGGCTTTGGCGGCAAGTTCCTGCCAGTCGCAATCACCCTGGCGGGAAAGATCGGCAGTAACCTGCGGGCGCTGAAAGACAATGCACTTTTCAGGTTTATGGGAAGCGATATCGATTGCCTTGTCAACCAGAGGCTTATAGGCAAGTATTTTTTTGCCTTCAATTGCGCCAGAAGCACAGACAATGGCTTTAGGCTGGGCATGGTCAATCCGTATGGCAAGCTCATTGGCGGCAAATCCGCCAAAAACCACCGAGTGTATTGCACCAATCCGGGCACAGGCCAGCATGGCAACGGCAGCCTCCGGGATCATCGGCATATAGATGATGACCGTGTCTCCTTTTGTGACCCCCTGCTCTTGCAGGACCCCTGCAAATTTTGCAACTCTTTCCTGCAGCTGCCGGTAGGTGATTTTCTGCTTAGTATCGGTTACCGGGCTGTCGTAAATGATTGCAACCTGTTCGCCCCGGCCATTGTCCACATGACGGTCAACAGCGTTGTAGCAGACGTTCAACTGACCGCCCTTGAACCATCGATAAAACGGTGGATTCGAGTCATCCAGCACACGGGAACAGGGTGTGATCCAATCAATGTCTTTTGCGGCTTCAGCCCAGAATTTTTCAGGGTTTTCGATACTTTCTTTAAATGCTTCATCATACTTAGACATACAGACCTCCCAGGAACGATCATAAAAATAACAGTAGTTTCTAAATATGCCCAAACATGTTAATTATCGATCACTTACACAATCAACGCAACAGGCACACTCCACACCCATAATAGGCAGAAACACCTACAACGTAGTAGACTTATCATCCTTGTATTTGTTTGTCAAGATGTTAGCGATCCCCACTCATTCTGACCATGTCTAAACGCCTGATGCCATAAGCTGGCAGGAAGCGTGAGAGATTTTTTTGCGAGTGATAAGGCCTTGCTTTTCACTACATTTAACGGTAAAAAGGGCCCTCTAATAAGCCTCTTGCAAAATAACCATTTACTGCGATTGGCTCTAAAACAAATCCCTTTTATTCTCTATGTTACAAATTACAAATCTCAGCCTTCAATACGGCAGCAAACATCTCTTCAAAGATGTTTCAGGCAGACTCAACGAACAGGACCGCGTCGGCCTGGTCGGCGTCAACGGCACCGGCAAGTCCACCCTGCTGAAAATACTGGCCGGTATTCAGGAAACAGATTTTGGCGTTATTACCCGCTCCAAGCAGGCCACAATCGGCTACTTGCCCCAGGAACTCAGCAATTTTCCACCAGGCCGCACCCTCTACAAGGAGGCAGAAACCGCCTTTGCCCACCTGCTGACCTTGAACAAGACCTTGACATCCGTAAATCAGCAGCTTTCAGAGACCAGTCCTCAGTCAGCATATTTTTCTGACCTCTTGAAGCAGCAGGGGGAATTGCAGCAGCAGCTCGATGGCTCCGATTTTTTTCAGATGAAGGGTAAAATTGAAAAAGTCCTTACCGGTCTGGGTTTTTCACAATCAGATATGGAAAAAGACTGCAGCGACTTCAGCGGCGGTTGGCAGATGCGCCTGATGCTCTCCAAACTCCTGCTGATGCACCCGTCATTTTTGTTTCTTGACGAACCGACTAACCATCTTGATATCGAATCGCTGACCTGGCTGGAAGATTTTCTTAAATCCTACAATGGCGCTCTGGTGATTATTTCGCATGACCGTACCTTTCTGGACAACCTGACCAATACCACGTGGGAATTGAGCCTGGGCCGCCTCAACATCTACCGGGGCAATTATTCTAAATATCTTAACGAAAAAGAGGTACGCCTGGAAGTTCAGCGGGCCGCCTACAATAACCAGCAGGCCAAAATCCAGCAGACCATGCGCTTTGTCACCCGTTTTCGTGCCAAATCAACCAAGGCGAAACAGGTGCAGAGCAGACTTAAACAACTGGGGAAAATGGAGCAGCTGGAACTGGAAGACTCAGAGATGCAGGTTTCCTTCCGGTTCCCCCCTGCCGCATCCAGCGGCCGGCTGGCCGTTGAAACAGAAAATGTGTGTAAAAGCTTTGATGATCTGACAATCTTTAGCGACCTCAACATCTCTTTCAGCCGCGGGGACAAGGTTGCTATCGTGGGCGTTAACGGCGCCGGGAAATCGACCCTGGTCAAAATGCTTGCCGGAGTGACAGCCCCTGACAAGGGCGCCATTCGTATGGGGCACAATGTTAAAGTTTCGTATTTTGGCCAGCACCAGGCAAAGGACCTCTCCCCAGAGTTAACAGTACTCCAAACCATGGAACTGATCGACGTCGAACATACCACCACCAAAATCCGCTCACTTCTTGGAGCTTTTCTCTTCAGTGGTGATGAGGTAGACAAGAAAGTGATGGTGCTTTCAGGCGGAGAAAAAAGCAGACTCGCCCTTGCCAAAATGATCGCCAGCCCGGCAAATTTATTAATCATGGACGAACCGACCAATCACCTGGATATCTTTTCCCAGGAAGTTCTGCAGGAGGCCTTACACCAATATGACGGAAGCATCCTTGTCGTCTCCCATAACCGTTCGTTTCTTGATGGTTTTGTTAACAAGGTCCTCGAGATAAAGGCTGGCACAGCAACCATATTTGAAGGCACCATTTCTGAATACCTCGATAAGGTGAAGCGTGAGCGTGAAAAAACAGCGACCGACAAGAAAGCTGCTGCTCAAGTTTCACCAAAAACTTCTACAGCTGACGAAGGTCGGCTTACAGGCAAAGAGGCCAGAAAGGCTAAGGCCCAGGAGAGAGAGCTGCGAAACAAAAAGCTTGGCCCGGTAAAGGCTAAACTTAAAGCTGTTGAGGCGGATATTGAAAAGCTTGAGGCCGAAAAAACAGCCCTTGAAGAATTATTGGCAGATCCGGAACTTTATCAGGACCAGAATGCCTTTGCCGAAAAAAACATCCTCTATAAAAAAGTCGACAGTCGCCTGGCACGAAGCTACCAGCAATGGGAAACACTGCAGGCCGACCTTGATGCCCTTGAGCTTGAGTTCTCCGATTCGTAGACTTTCAGCAGTACTGCGTACCCTTGCATCAAGAACGAAATGTCGGGGGATTATTCATGAATTATTCGAGCTAGGCTTCCGGCCCCATCGACCCTAAATCATCAAGAGGACTGCGGACACCGTGGCCGCTCTGCTGAATGGCGTGGGTATATATCATGGTAGTAGAAACATCCTTGTGGCCTAACAATGCCTGTATAGTGCGGATGTCAGTCCCGCGCTGGAGAAGATGCGTTGCGAAACTATGTCGAAATGTGTGTGCCGAAATTCTCTTGCTAATTCCCGCTTTTTTCACTGCGACTTTAATTGCTTTATTTATGACACTTGAATCAACATGATGCCTTCGCATCTTGCCGCTCCGTGGATCAACAGATCGTCGCCCTGACGGGAAAACATACTACCAGCCCCATTCCATGGGGGCCTTACGATACTTTCTGGAAAGGGCCTCAGGAATGTATACCTCGCCGAAGCCTGCTTGAAGGTCCTGTTCGTGTATCAATTTGACCCTATCGAGATGACTTTGCAGCATCGCTGAGATTGAGGCAGGAAAGGTAGTCACCCTGTCCTTATTTCCTTTTCCAGATCGGACCGTTACACTCATCATCTTAAAATCGATATCCTGAACGCGAAGCCGCATCGCCTCCATAATCCGCAACCCACATCCATAAAGAAGCTTTGCGACCAACTGCGGCACTCCATTCATGAAAGTCAATACCATTGAAACTTCATCTCTGGTCATAACAACAGGGACATTGGTTTTCTTGATCGATCGGACAGCATCAATTCCATCTCCCAAAGGGGCCTTCAAAACGTGCCGGTAGAGAAAAACGAGGGCATTCATTGCCTGGTTCTGAGTCGATGGCGCAACATGTTCATGTAAGGCCAAATAAGTTAAATAATCTTCGACTTTTTTCTCCCCATCTCTCAAATCGGCTCGGCTCGACATTTTATGGAACAGAATATAACGTTTCACCCAGTCTTTATAGGATCTTTCTGTATGAATAGAATAAGGCTTCTTCCGCAAGACATTCTCTAGTTCATCTAATATTTTCCTGTCTTTTTTAATTGACACTTAGCAACCTTATGTTAATTATCATTTGATATTTAAGATCAGGCAATAATGCCAGATTTTACAGGAAATATCACCTTATCAAGGCAAATCGACCTGATAGTAAATTGTTGGCCTCTCCAAGAATGAGGATTATTTATGAATATTTTTGATGAATTTGCAGAGATAGTAACCCATATTGAGCAAGAAAAAATCCGATATGCTATTGTCGGTGGTGTTGCTATGGCATTTTACGCAGAGCCTAGGTTCACTCAGGATATAGATATGCTTTTAGAACCAAATGATTTTGAGAAAGCTCGAAGAATCTTAGAGCGGAATGGATATTTCGAGTCAGCAGAACCCTGGACATTTAAAAGTACCCCTTTAACTCTGCGGCGTTTTTTTAAAGCTATCGGCAATGATCAAATGATAATTGATTTATTAGTTGCAGGAGACAAAAAGCACCTAGAAATTATTGAAAATGCACTAATTGCTCAAGGGGATCATGGCATCGCCCATGTTGCTGAAAAAGCTGACATTATTTGGCTAAAAAAACAAAGAAATTCCCTTCAAGATCAAGCAGACATTGAGAGGTTAGAAAGTGAAGAGGACTGAAAATGTATTTAAAAAACTTGGCGAACTATATGAATTTTATCAAAAAATTAAAAAGTTTACGATACCTGCAAAAAGTAAAGGCCAATCGGGTAGCCGGGGGTTTCTAGCCCCCAGCCCCCACACCCACACCACCCGGCAAGCGGGTCCGCACAGGGCGGTTCCTAAAGATGTTTTAGAATAAATAGGACGGAAAACACACCTACATACCCCAATGCCGGTTACTGCTTTTGCGCCAACGCTCCTTAACCCGGTCGGGCATGGAGGAGTTGAGCTGCGCAGGCTCACTCACTGATCTTTAAGTTCAAGCCTTCACCATGTCCCAACCATTACGATGGGCGTTTGGCTACTATGCCGTCTGCTGACTTCTGCTTAATAACTCAATCACTTACCCGATTAAGCGCTATCGGTTTTCATCGGGTTCGCTCTTTTCAGGTGATGAAGCTGAAAAGCCGAGACACTTCTATACCAGAGCCTCACTGGTAATTGACCGATCGCTCCTTAAGCAGATCTCCCCGAATAAGGATATGAACTTTCTTTGCGCAGGTAAGCGCAGACTCAATGGGGTTAGAAATCGGAGTCGGACGAAATCGGGGCGGACGAAATCGGGGTCGCCTATAAGAAAGTAAGTCAAGTAGCTGAAAAGACATGAAAAAAGAGCTTAAAACGGGCCTTTTCAGGCCTTAGAAGGCCCATTTTGACCATATAAAGGGTCTTCTAAGAAAAAGATAAGAAGCTTGCAATATACCAAACGACAAAAAGCACCGAACATCTCTTTAATGCACGCTGACCTCAATGGGCTGTTTTAATAGGCTCTATGCCGTACCTCATTGTTACTTTTTTTAGTGCTGCCAGGCTTTACTTGGGGCAAGTGATCAAAACGATTATGCCTTAAAAAACACTCTTGCCTGAACAACATGGTGTACGGTATAATGTACAAAACAATTATTTGCGAGGTGCATTATGCAGAGAGTAAAATTTGATCAAGACATCCGTCCTATGTCTGAATTCCGAACTGGTATTGCTTCTTTTCTAAAACAAATTCACGACACAAAAAGACCTTTAGTTATTACACAGCATGGCAAAGGGGTCGCAGTATTACTTGACGTTGCTGAGTATGAGGCTATGCAAGAAAAAATTGAACTGCTAGAAGACATCCAAACTTCAATAACACAAATAAACGCAGGAGCTGGAGTCGAACATAATAGGGCCCAGGCAACAATTATGGAGCGGATCTAAAAGATGAAAATCATATGGTCCCCTCTTTCAATCGATAGGACTACTGAAATTGCGAAGTACATCGCTCAAGATAATCCGTCAGCAGCAAAGAAGTGGGTTGAAACATTGTTCGAGAGGGTTGAGCTTCTAAAAACATCACCTCAAAGTGGTAGAGTTGTTCCAGAAACTCGTAGTGATGACATTCGCGATTTGCTCTATGGAAATTATCGAGTCATTTATAGATTAGAAGAAAAAACAGTGTCTATTCTTACCGTTCGGCATGGGAAACAAATTCTACCAATTGAAGATATATAGGCATAACATCTATATGGCCTTCAGTTGTCAAGGAATAAACTACCCCGTGCTGCAACACTTGAGTATCCTGACTGTAACTTTGTAACCCTTGGTATGGATAAGGTTGAATTTAAAAAAAGTGTAAGACAAGGAACAATACTTAAATTTATCGTAGAAAAAACCCATACTGGCAACACATCGGTTCAATATCAAGTTCATGTATATAGAGGGAATAACATGGCAATAAATGATTTGATTTTTTCTACTCGTGTGACATTTGTGAGAATTGACGAGAGTGGACAGAAAACCTCTTTGCCAAAATAATTTCTAACAAGCTAATTCAGCCGCCGTTGAACCTCCCCCGTTTTAACGGACACCAGAATCTAACTAAAGATGAGGTGTTACATGGCAGGAAAGAAAACGAAATCTTATCCAGAAGCAATTAGAAGACAATATTATTGCTTTATTTGCCGCTGATCAGCACGGCAACGGTTTTGGTCGCATCAACCTGTTCCATGCCGATCCTGATCGCCCCGGTCAAGGGTACTGCCAGCAGCATGCCGGGAATGCCCCAGAGCCATCCCCAGAAGATAAGGGAGAAGAGGACAACCAGCGGGCTCAGGTTCAGGCCGCGTCCCATCAGTTTCGGCTCCAGGATATTGCCAACCGAAAACTGGAGAGCGAGCAGTAAGATTCCGATAATGAGAGTCTTGCCGACAGAGCCTGACTGGAAAAGGGTTATGGCAATCGGGGGCAGGGTAGCAACAATTGACCCGATAGTGGGGATAAAGTTCAACACAAAGGTCAGTACACCCCAGAGCAGGGCAAAGTCAACACCGGCAGCGCTCAGGATGATTGTGACAATTGCACCGGTTAGAAAACTGATCAGTGTTTTCAAGCCAAGGTAGTGCTGGACTGACCGGTTGATCTGCTGCAGCGATTTCATAACCGGGTCAGCATTCTTTTTGCCGAGCTGCTTGACGAGCCGTCGGGTGAACGATTCGCGCTCGGCCAGGATAAAGGCCATGAACAACACAACCCACAACACATTGCCGAGAAAGGCAAAAAATGAGCTGCTGAAGCTTTTTATCAGACCGCCGAAAGAAAACTGGTTCTGCAATATATTGCCCCCAAAAGCCTGGATAGACTCACTGGCCTGTTCCTTGGAAATATCAAAGCGGGAGAGAATTATATTGGCGTATTCCCAGAATTTTTCTTCATATTCCGGCAGGCGGGACTGGAAATCACCTACATTATGCATCACGAGTTTGCCTAGCATGAAAATCAGCAAAAGCACAAGGCTCACGACAAGAATAATCCGAACAAAGCCGGGCAGGTGATATTGTTTTAAAAAATCAAGGGGAATGCCAAGGGCATAGCAGAGCAGAATAGCAAAACAGAGTGGTATGAAGAGAAAATCAAGGGTCTGCAGGCTGAAGGTTACCAAAACGACCAGCAGTAGCCAAGATGCAACTTCAGTTATATTGAATTTTGTTTTGTTTCCTGAGGATGGCATATTTGTACCCAGTATTTTTTTAAGTATATCCCGTATATAAATTGATGATCTTTATTAACGCAATACATTAAACACTCCTGCATCATTCTTCCGCGTATACTCTGCCGAAATGGGCCGTGTCTTGAATGGGGTCGGACTGATCTTCTCCTGATAAAACGGATAGGTGTTTGGTTTATCGGGGGAAGATCCAAGAAATGGCAGAACAGGTTGGCAGGCCAATGCCTGCCATAGACTCCCTAATTGCCGCCACAGGCATTACCCATCATTTAACAGTTGTAACCCGCAACTTATCAGACATGAAAGAAAGTGGCGTGGCATTGCTTAACCCCTGGGAATAATAAGAAAAAGGTTAACCAGTCACTACCTTTAGGCAAGATCAAACCGCCCGCACAATTCATGACCATTTCTAGGATGTGCAGTACCTTTCTGATACTGCGCCATTTAAAACAATTTTTAAGGAAGTTAAACGAGACAGACTGATTTTCCTCAGAGCAGAAAGATCCTGTCATACTCACCAAAGACGAGAAATTGCCGCTTCTGTTGCGTCATTTGCCCTGTGGCCTCTTCCTGGTGTAAACGACAATTGCAGCTTGTGAATTTTGCAGGCTAAGAATAATTTCAGCCCTGAATCTTCTACAGTGAAAACTGGTTGGTTGATTGTTATAGTATCTATATAAAATTACCATGTTATAACTCTTAGAAAGAAAGCATAGAGGATTATCTTCATCAGATATACCAGTCAAACAGGTGTGGTTGTTGATTTTCCCTTCTTAAAGGAGGTTTCATGGATTTTCTTAAAAAATTGCCACTCAAGGAAAAGAACCCGGGCTCATCAACTGGCAGCAAGTGGTATTCCTCCAAGACCGCCCAGTTGCTTGAAGCCGTCTCACCGGTTGATGGAAAAATCATTGCTACAGTCAATCAGGCCTCTGCCGGAACCTACGAAAGAATAGTCAAAACCGCCCAGGAAGCCTTTCTGGTCTGGCGGGATATCCCAGCTCCAAAACGGGGCGAAGTGATCCGCCAGGTTGGCAATAAAGTCCGGCAACACAAGGAAGCACTCGGTGCGCTTATTTCCTATGAAATGGGAAAATCATTGCAGGAGGGGCTTGGTGAAGTTCAGGAAATGATTGATATTTGTGACTTTGCTGTTGGCCAATCACGAATGCTCTACGGCCTTGCCATGCATTCTGAACGGCTTGATCACCGCATGTATGAACAGTATCACCCCCTCGGCGTCATTGGGATTATTACCGCCTTCAACTTCCCGGTGGCAGTCTGGGCCTGGAATGCGATGATCGCAGCAGTCTGCGGTGATGTTGTGCTCTGGAAACCGTCATCACAAGTCCCTTTGTCAGCAATTGCTGTTCATAAAATAGCTGCCAAAGTCATAAAGGAACATAATCTGCCCGAAGGCATTTTAAATCTGGTCATTGGTCCCGGCCAGGTCATTGGTGAAAAGATGTTAAGCGACAAACGGCTGCCGCTTCTGTCCTTCACCGGTTCTGTTGCATCAGGGTATAAGGCTGCAAAAACCGTCAACAGCCGGCTTGGCCGGACTCTGCTTGAGCTGGGCGGCAATAATGCAATTATCATCACCCAAGATGCCGATTTGAAAATAGCAATTCCGGCCGTGGTTTTTGGGGCAGTGGGCACAGCCGGCCAACGCTGCACAACGACCCGTCGGTTGATCGTTCATGAACAAATTTATGACCAGGTGAAAGAGGCCCTTATTACTGCGTACCAAAGTCTGAAAATAGGCAACCCCCTCGATGAAAAAAACCATGTCGGCCCGCTGACCAATAAAAAGGCGGTGGAAGGTTTTCTCAAAGCAATCTCCATTATTACTCAACAGAACGGCACGATACTGACGGGCGGCAAAACCCTGGAAGGAGCCGGCTATGAATCTGGCTGTTACGTAGAGCCTACCATTGTTGAAGCAGCAGCGGATATGGCAATTATCCAGGAAGAAACCTTTGCACCAATTCTTTACCTCATCAAGTATCAGGGTGAAGTGACAGAGGCGATCCAGATACAAAACAATGTCCGCCAAGGCCTCTCTTCAGCAATTTTTACAGCAGACCTGCATGAAACAGAAGAATTTCTGTCCCATCGCGGTTCCGACTGCGGCATCGCCAATGTCAATATCGGCACCTCCGGCGCTGAAATCGGCGGGGCCTTTGGTGGGGAAAAAGAAACCGGCGGCGGTCGGGAATCAGGCTCAGATGCCTGGAGGGCCTATATGAGAAGACAGACGGTAACGGTAAACTATGGCAAAGAACTTCCTCTGGCCCAGGGGATAAAATTTGAGATAGGATAAAGACATGGTACAAGCAACAGAGGTTCGCAGAATCCTGGCGCGACACATGCTCACGGATGGCTTTGAACTGGTCGCTGATTTTCAAAAGTCCAAGGGCTCCTATCTGGTCGATAAAATCAGCGGTGATTCATATCTTGATTTTTTTGCCATGTTCGCCTCTATGGCGATTGGCTATAATCATCCAAAATTAGTAGCGGTCAAAAACATTTTGGCGGAAAATGCAATTCATAAACCAGCCAACTCGGATGTCTATACCGAAGCCATGGCTGAATTTGTCGATACCTTTTCGGAGATTGGTATTCCTCGCTATCTGAACCACGCCTTTTTCATTGAAGGTGGAGCCCTGGCAGTTGAAAACACTTTAAAAGCGGCCTTTGACTGGAAGATCCGTAAAAATTTCGCCAAGGGTGAGACGGAAGAAAAAGGATCAAAGATAATTCATTTCCGTCAGGCCTTTCACGGCAGATCCGGTTACACCCTCTCCCTGACCAATACCCACGACACCAGAAAGATTCAATATTACCCCGTTTTTGACTGGCCGAGGATGGATAATCCAAAGATCACCTTCCCGCTCAGTGAGAAAAACCTGCGGACGGTCTCCGCGCTTGAAAAAAAGGTTATCAAACAGATCAAGAAGGTGATTTCCGAGGAAGAAAAAGAAATTGCCGGGATCATTATTGAACCGATCCAGAGTGAAGGCGGTGACAATCATTTTCGGGCCGAGTTTTTCAAAGTTCTGCGGGATATCTGTGATGAAAATGATATCCTGCTGATCTTTGACGAGGTCCAGACCGGTATAGGAATGACCGGAAAATTCTGGGCCTACGAACATTTTGGCATACAGCCTGACCTGCTTGCTTTCGGCAAGAAAATGCAGGTCTGCGGGGTGCTTGCCGGAGACCGGATGGATGAAGTGGAGCATAATGTTTTTCATCATGGCCGCCGGATCAATTCCACCTTTGGCGGCAACCTGGTTGACATGGTGCGCGCTACCTATCTCCTTAAAATCATTGATGAAGAAGATCTGGTTAAAAATGCTGAAAAACAAGGCCGCCATCTTCTGAAAAAGATAGTGCAGTTGGCAGATGAGTTTCCGAAAATCATCTCGAATCCGCGGGGCTGCGGCCTCATGTGTGCCTTTGATCTGCCCGATGAAGAAAGGCGGGACAGGTTGCGAAACGAGCTTTTCAAAGAAAAAGTATTGATCCTGGGCTGCGCAGACAGAAGTATTCGCTTTCGTCCCCACCTCACCGTCACAGCGCGAGAGATTAACCAGGGTATAGCAGCTATCAAAAAAATTGTGGAAAACAAACTATAATGAGCAAAACCCAACTATCGAATAAAAGTGCTGAAAAACTTGCCGCTCTGATTGACGGACAAGTGCACTTCGACAGTGGCACGCTGCGTAAATTCTCCCACGACCAGTCTATATATGAGATTCAACCTCTTCTGGTGGTTTTTCCGGATTCCATTGAAGATCTTCAAAAAACAGTCCATTTTGCCAAAGAGGAGAACATTTCAGTAACCATGCGGGGCGGAGGCTCTGGTACGGCTGGCGCTGCATTGGGCAGCGGTATTGTGGTGGCTTTTTCAAAAAACCGATTCAGCAAAATAGGTCCATTGGATTCAAACGGCAATAGAACCACCATTACAACTCAAGCGGGGGTGTACAACCAACACCTGCAGAACCACCTGTTAAGCGAAAACCTGTATCTGCCTATCGACCCCACCAGCAGCCCAATCTGTCAGATCGGCGGCAATATTGCCACCAAGGCGAGCGGTCCGCATGCCTTCAGACATGGCTCCATTGACAACTTTATCGAATCCATTGAGTTCATCACCAGTACAGGAGAAATTATTCATACCAAAAGTTTGCAGGGCATCCCTGAAAAATTCACTACAGCACTGACCAGTCTCCAGAAGAAGATTATGGCAGATGAAAAAAGCCGGGCTTTTGTCCAGGAAAAAAGGAAACTCAAAACGGCAAGCGGCTATAATATTGGAACAATGCTTGACGAAATACCCCCTCACCTGCTTATCAACAAACTTTTTGCCGGCAGCATCGGGACCTTTGGGCTCATAACCAAGGCGGCACTGCGCGTCATCCCGGCCCCTGCTGAAAAAGCGGTGAGCCTCTATTATTTTTCCAGTCTACAGCAGGCCGGTGATGCCATTGCAGCGCTGCGCAAGTCCGAAGCCGTTTCTCTGGAACTTATGAACAGGCAAACCTTTGAGGTCTTACATCAACTTGTCGATTCTTCATTGCCAACCGAACATCATTTGCTTTTTGTTGAATTTGAGGGAAGCCATGCCAAAGGACAAGCTGCTGCAGCCAACAAAGCTCTTACCTCTGGAGGTATCACACCGGACAAAATAGTAACAGCCACCAACGATGATGCCATGCACGAGATCTGGCAACTTCGCAAAAGGGTCCTGCCGACGCTCGGTCGTATTCCTCCCCCGATTAAGGCCTTAGGGGTTGTCAATGATGTGGGCGTCCCCCATGAAAGCATCCCCGATTTTCTTGTTGATATAACCAGATTTTTTGCAGAGATGAACATGGATGTTGTTATTTATGGACATGCCGGCAGCGGGAATTTTCATCTGCGGCCGCTCTTTGATCTTTCGAAAAACAATCTTATCCAAACGATTCAGCATGTTGCCGAAAAAACCTATGATATTGTCCTCAGGCACAGCGGCACCATTACTGCCGAACATGGCATGGGCAGGCTTCGGGCCCCTTTTCTGCAAAAGGAATGGGGAGAAAAGCTCTATGGCTATATGAAAGAGTTGAAACAGATATTTGATCCCCATGGAATCTTCAATCCCGATGTAATGTTCAGCAAACACCAAATCACTGAAAACTTACGCCCTGATCTTGTGAGGAAACCCAAATGAAAAAAAGGGAGTTATGCTACTGGCAGTCGGAAAAGAAGGCTGAAAAGATTGTCCTTGATTTACTCAAAGAACAGACGAGACAAAACAGCACCCTGCGTTCGTTTTGTGGAAAACTCGAAGGCCAGACCAGCACCTGTCTGATTGATTGGCTGGATCATATTATAGTAGCAAAAAGCGATACGGTAAAAGAACAGCTTAGCGCCGCAGGTTTTGCGAAAGAAGAAAACGGATCAACAGCTGTATTCCGTCATCCGGGCGCCCGACTGCCCCGTATCGTGCTGTCGAAGAAATCGGACCGATCTCAAGCTGGAATTGCTATCAGAGTGGAAGATTTGGGCCTTTTCCTACAAATAAACAGCTATCAGACCCAGATTGAGGGTGACCACTGTGGCCCCTATCGGAGAGCTGTTATCTGCCAAACAAAGGGTTCTTCTTTTATTGCTGTTGAAAGGCGAGGCTCAAACACCCTGCAGCCGTCTTCCGTTACGGCAAAAGAACTGCGAGGCTATCTGCATTGCCGGGAACTTTGGCAAACTATTCCCCGACAGATTGATGACAAACAAAAGACGTTTGGCTCTCTTGTTCAAACAGCAAAAGCCATCATCAAACGGACAGGGAAAGATATGGCGGCCCATATCATTTGCGCTGCAGAACGTGATTACTGGGTGAGTAAAAATCATGTCGGACGTGTCCAGAAGATGCGCCAGGATACTTTGGGTCTCGGCTGGGCCAATCACGACCACCATACATTCAGGAGTTCGCGGCGGCTTTTTCCACAATTAGTTGGCCTTTTTTCTAGTCTCGGTTTTGAAAAACGGGAAAGGTTTTATGCCGGCAAGGAGGCTGGCTGGGGCGCACAGGTAATGGAAAACAACGTAGCAGGACTGTCGCTTTTTCTCGATGTCGATTTAACTCTGGATGAAATTGACATCGACTTCTCACAGATTGAACTTCCTGAACTGGATACACTCGGCACCGTAGGCCTCTGGTGTGAACTACATGGCGATTCCATCTTAAATGCCGGACTGCACCATTTGGCTGCCAATGCAAATTTTAATCAACTTCCCAAGGATCTTGCTGGCTTTGACATCCAGTTCATGGCTCCATTCAGTGATTTCATCTACCTCAAGCAGGCTTTCAGCAAGGGAGAAATGTGGCCGGTCGATCCAGAAAAGTTAGATCGTCTGGTCAAAACAAAACGGCTAACTTCTGAAAAAGCCGATCGTTTTTTGACCATGGGAGCGCTGGGCAGTCACCTGGAAAACATCCAACGCCGCGAGGGGTATAAAGGGTTTAATAAAAAGAATGTCAGCTCCATTATAAAAGAAACTGACCCTAGAAATTAGTTAACTCTACTGCAATATAAAAATTGGAAGAGGTCAGGCAAGGAGTCCGTCTAAGATGACCCCGGCAGGACGAGTTTCGGGAACGCACCCCGCACTTGGGTATAATTGAAATCAATACGTTGTAGATTTACAATAAAGCGTTATTAATATACTCAGAGGCAAAGAGTTGTAAGTACCTTAATCTTTGGAGGGAATTGAAATGGCAACATACAAATGTTCAAAATGCGGTATGGCAGTTAATGCGACTTGCGCTACATGTGGTGCACCTCTGGTTAATGATACGTTGAAATTAGAGGATGGAACCGAAGTCCAGGTTTCAAAATGTCCAAATGGACATGGCAAGATCAAATCACCCATGTGTTGTGGTGAGGACATGAGCTGTACTCTTTGATGAGTTGTGACAAGCCTTTTTACTGCAGCCGGCTGGCACTAGCAACTTGTCTCCATGCTTCATCCAGCCGTATAACGAAGGAAGAGGCTGGTGGCACGATAGTGCGGGGGTTAAGAACTATACAGAGATATGAGAAGGAGGATTTGTCATGCTGAAAAGAACAACGATTCACTCCTGCATCCTGCTGCTCTTTCTGGCCTTTGCGGCAGTAGCCCTGGCCCAACCCACCATAACTGAATATGATGTACCGAAGGGATCGCGGCCCCATGATGTGGCCCCTGCTGCAGACGGCGGGATCTGGTATACCGCCCAGCGCCTCGGCGCCCTGGGCTATCTTAATCCGGAAAGTAGTGAAACTCGTCATTTTACTCTGGGTCAAAAATCTGCGCCCCACGGTGTGATCGTCGGGCCGGATGGATCGCCATGGATCACCGACGGGGGACTTAACGCCATTGTCCGCTTCGATACCAGCACCCAAAAAGTGATCAATTTCCCTCTGCCTGCTGAAACACCCTGGGTCAACCTCAATACCGCTACCTTTGACAAGCGGGATCAGCTCTGGTTTACCGGCCAGGAAGGTTATTACGGTCGGGTACTGCTCAAAACAGGCGAAGTGGAAGTCTTCAAGGCTCCTCAAGGTCCAGGCCCCTACGGCATCTGTACGACACCTGACGGTGACGTCTACTATGCCTCATTAGCGGGAAGCCACATCGCCCGAATCAATACGCTAACCGGAAAGGCAACCGTCATTGAGCCCCCGACTCCCGACCAGGGAGCGCGGCGGGTGTGGTCCGATTCCAGCGGTCGCATCTGGGTGAGCGAGTGGAATGTCGGGCAATTGGCTCTCTATAATCCAGTCAACGGCAAATGGCGGGAATGGAAATTGCCAGGGGCAAAACCAAAAACATATGCGATTTACGTCGATGATCATGATAGTATCTGGCTCAGCGATTTCGGTAATAATTCCCTGCTGCACTTCGACCCGGCAACCGAAGCCTTTACAGACTTCACCTTGCCGAGCACGCCTGCCAATGTTCGCCAGATCCTCGGCAGGCGTGGTGAAATCTGGGGTGGAGAGTCCGGGGTGGATAAACTGGTTGTGTTGCGTTTTCAATAATTAGAAGAAAGTAACTAGGATAAAGCAGAATAAAGCTCATCTACGGGCCCCAAATTCCTCCCGGCGTTCAAAGCCAGTTATTAAGGTGGAGAGAATTATGCAATCGTTACGTTTAATAAGTTCCCTTTCACTGTTATTGCTCCTTCTTTCCTGCACCAACGCCAAGTCTGTTGATAACACGATTGTCGGTAATGCAGGTTCAAGGCTTTTTGCCGAGAGTTTTGGAGCATTCAATGAACCTTGGGCCATGACATTTATGCCAGGTGGAGACCTCCTGGTAACTAAAAAAAAAGGGGCTTTGCTTTTAGTCCACCTGGGGGACCGGACCAAGGTGCCTGTCAAAGGCGTTCCGAAGGTAGATTATGGCGGTCAGGGTGGCTTGGGAGATATAATTCTCCATCCTCATTACAAAGACAATTACTGGATATACCTGTCGTACGCTGAGCAGGATTCGTCAGGAAAAAGGGGGGCGGTTGTTGCCCGGGCTCAGTTTCATCCTGAGTCTGCCGAGCCGAAACTGGAAAACCTTGAATTCATTTGGCGGCAAATGCCTAAAGTCTCAGGCAGCGGGCATTACTCGCACCGATTAGCATTCAGTCCTGATGGGAAATTATTCATCACTTCCGGTGAACGGCAAAAACAGACGCCAGCCCAAAGCTGGACGCAAAATCTGGGCAAAGTCATCAGGCTAAACGAGGATGGGTCTGTACCACCGGACAATCCTTTTCAAGACAAGGGAGAACTTGCAAAAACCTTCTGGTCTTTAGGGCATCGAAACCTTCTTGGTATTGCCTTCGACAAACAGGGACGATTGTGGACACACGAAATGGGCCCAAGACACGGAGATGAATTCAACCTGACCATTGCTGGTGATAATTACGGTTGGCCAATTGTTTCCTGGGGTGATCAATACAACGGCACCCCCATTCCCGACCATGATACACGTCCGGAATTTAATGCTCCTGAGGTGTACTGGGCGCCAACTGTTGCACCCTCAGGTCTAATTATATATGATGGCTCAATGTTTCCAGAGTGGCAGGGGAATGCTTTCATCGGCGGGCTCAGGTCAAAGTCACTGGTACGGATCAGGATTGAAGGTGACAGAGCCGAAGAGGTTGAACGCTTTGCGATGGGTAAACGTATACGAGAGGTTGAGCAAGGGCCAAGAGGTGCAATATGGGTTCTGGAGGATGAAACAGGTGGTCGACTGCTTCGGCTCACGTCACAAGAATAAGCAACGAGATTGAAATCTTTTACATAGAGACCACTCTGTGCCGATGCGGTAAAGAGATGTGCAGTTCTCTTCGGCCTACAGCTTGAACCGTTTGGAATATACTGAAGATGATGAGCAAGAAAAATGTCTGCTCAATATGGGTGTGGCGAAGCGCAATCAGGCAGTGATATCGATAACGGGTACGCCAAGCTCATGGATTATTGAATCGATCTGTTGAACTGCATTTTCAATGGTGGCCGTAGCTAATGTCTGGCAACTGGACGCCCTATGCGGAGTGGGGGACGTTGGTGCAAAAATCAATACTGGGACACATGAAAAAGCGCCTACTGACAAAGTTACTTTGTTTGAACGGAATGGAGAACGGAAAGAGGTCGGTCCACGCTAAGTGACTTTCCGCTTTAGCCCTAACGCAGTTCACTCATAAGACTGCGTACAATTGGGTAAGGGCAGGTCTTTCTCCCGCCCTCCCCACACCACCTAGCAAGCGAATCCGCACCAGGTGGTTCCCATGAGAGGAAGAGGAGGAAGGGGTCACCCATTAACATTAATGCCCCCATTAATGTATTGGTTGTTTGACAGATGACTTTAAAGGTTATCCTGAGTAATATAGCCATGACTATTATCAAAACGTTCGAGTGGACGCGGAGAACTCCTTCGGCCTTCGTTAAGTCTGACGGCGCACCACTCAGCTCAGCATTGGGTCTCAAAATTAACTATGAGAATGGTTCGCATAATTACTGCATCGATTTTTATATTTATTGGAGGAATTGCCTTATTGCTGGGGTTCGTGAGTATTTTAGGATCTGGAGTAGAAGAAACTATTAAACATAGTAAAGAAATCGAGAAATCATTCAAGAAGGCATCTTCTTTTGTTAGTTCCTTCCGTGAAAAACATGAGCGTTTGCCCACAAAAACAGAATTTGAAGAATGGAGGAAAACGTTCCCCGATAAACCATACGGTCCTAAGGGTATGAGGCTATTGACAGCTTCTTTCCCAGATGAAGCTGTCAAAATATTTGGCGTGGCACCTGAGGGTTCATTTTTACTAGTGTACTGGCGAGGAGAATGGGATGAGTACTTTGCTTCCTGGGGATCGAAAACTTCTCTTGAGCTTGATGAGTCAAAATACTATTTCTTTGGTATCAAATATCTTGATGGAATTTCATGTATTGTACTAGCGCTTTTAGTTTTTATCGGATGTATTAAAATATGGCCCAACCAGACATTTCAGCGAACTGGAAGAAGCGCGGCGCCGCCGACACGGTGAAGTTTTGAGGTCAGGTCTTGACTTGCTGCAATTTCTAATTTTTTTGGCCACAGTCACCAGATGAAAATTATTCAGAAGACAGCCGATGTACTCATCGTAAAAACAGAAATGGTTTTGTTTGCCCTTTCCGTGGCAGGTTCCCTCCTGTTTGCCAGTCTTGCCGTGTATTCTTTCGTGACCCAGGGCAACACCGTCAGGGATGATGTTTTTATCGGCCAGACTGGGGCCGCTGTTGTATTTCTGCTGACCGCTTTGGTCTTCTTTAACATCGTCGAATTTCAATTTGACCGTAAACGGCGATTAGTAATCTGGAAAAAACGCACCCTCTTCACCAACCGTTCCGGCACTTTGGATTTTGATACAATCAAGGCCATAAAAATTCAGAGCCTGCACGACGTTGATAATGTTAGAAGTGGTCGTCTTACAATCATTTTGAACACCGGGATACTGCCTTTGACCAAGGCGTATAGTGGCAACACTTCACAGCTGACCAGGATAGCGGAGATCTTGAACCACTGGGTGTTCTCCACAAATCTTGATTTAGTAAAAGAGAGCATCAAGACTGCACTTGCCGAAAGCAACCGTACAGAGGCCGCTATAACCCTGCGGCGGGCTTATCCCTTGTCCATGGCCGAGGCCAGGGACATCCTGGACAACCCGGAAAAACTTGACGCACTGCCGCCTTCGGCTCAGACGAAGGAACGCGATCTTCATTCCGGAGATAAAGAATTGGTTCTGGGCTTGATTGCCCTGATCCTGCTGGTCTGTGGACCAATTGCACTGATTCTTGGCCTTTACGGGTGCTTCAAAGGCATCGGTACGGCAAGTTGGACCCAGACCGCAGCTGTGGTTCAAACGTCCCGGCTGCACCGACTGCGAGCGGGTAAAGATGAGTATCTCCGGCTAAGCTATCTCTACAAGGTGAACGGTAGGGCCTACACATCTGTCGTGTTTTACATGGCTCCTCTCGTCAACAAGGAGAGAGGATACCCGATCTCTGGAAAGTTTTATCTGAAGCGTAGTGAAGTGATTAACATGCGTGATTATCGGCCTGGCAAGGCCATTTATGTTTATTACAATCCCGACGATCCAAAGTCCGCAGTGGTCATTCCCGGCGTGAGCGGCGTCAGCTGGGCCTTTGTCACTGCCGGGACAGTGTTAATATTAATATATTTATACCTGGCCAGAAGGGACCTGCGCGCAGGAAAAAAGGGGTAGGCGCATGAAAGAACTGAATCTTTTTGCACCTCTTTCTGCTGTACAATAGTTCTTCCAATTGAGATCTTGGCAGGGGAAGGTGCTACAAGGGTTCTTTATAACTGCTTTCTGGCTTATGGCTACCGCTGCTGCAGCCGCCGGCCCGCCAGATATTGAGGCGCTGAAAGTGTCAAACCAATGCGTTAATTGCAATCTGCAGGGCAAGGTCCTTGATAATTTAGACCTGCAACACGCCGACCTGCGCGGCGCAAAATTGCAGGGCGCCAGTCTGAAAAATGCAAACCTGTACGGGGCGAATCTGCGACACTCAAAGCTGGAATCTGCTGACCTGCGAGGGGCGAACCTGAGTCAGGCAAATTTGGACCTGGCCGACTTAAGTGGAGCCTCTCTAGCCGGGGCCGATTTTTCAAGTGCAACTTTGACCAGGGCCCGTCTGTTTCGAGTTGACCTGCGGCAGGCCAAGATCTGGAATGCCAGACTTTCAAATGCTCTCCTTTCCAGGTCTAACCTGAGCGGCATGGATTTGAGCAACTTCGATTTAAGCGGCACGACTCTTTATATGGCGGATTTGCATGATACCAAGCTGGTTGCGGCAGATCTGCGCGACGTCAGCCTCAGGGGGACAAAGTTGAACGGAGCGGATTTTTCCTACGCCGACCTCAGCAGCGCCTTTCTGGGTAAGACCATCATTAAAGGTCAGAAAGTTCCCAGGCAAGAGCTGAGCAAATCAGACTTGGCCGGGGCTACCCTGTGCAACACCACCACGCCCTGGGGCATAGACAGCTCTGGCTGCAGGTGATGTTGCAATCTGGAAAGGGATTAAATCTAAAAGGAAAGAGGCCCAATAACTGCTTAAGCGATGAAAAATTGCGACCCAGACGGTTCAGTTGCCGCCGAGAAACGTCGGCGGTCTGAGGGGCAGGTTTTTTTGGGCGGCGCAGGTGACCCTGTTCGTTCTCCATGAGAATATCAAGCGGAATTGAGTGGTCAAGTCCGCTTAATATTGGCCCCTTTATTCTCTATCTGCATAACTATCAAAATTGTTTAATTCTCAACCATGTACTCCAGGGTAATAGTCACTGTCCTATTAAATGCCCGGGTTTCCGGACTCATGTTGTCGAATAGGGATTCATTCGGACCGACACCGCCATAGTGTATTTGTTGGTCGTCTAGGCCATTCCCGTAAGCGTCCGGCAGGAGTTTATAGACCGAAAGAGCCCGTCGCTGCGAGAGTTTGAGGTTATAGTCTTCTTTGCCGATGTTGTCTGTGTGGCCGGTAATTTCTGCCATCACCCGAGGCAACTCTTTCATGCGCGCGACAATCGCATTGACTATTTCCTGATTCCGGCCGGAGATAGCATCGCTATCGAAATTAAAGAGGATGAGGGCGTATTTTTCCTGGACCTTGAGGTCCTGCTTTTGTGCCAACCGCTGGCTTGTTTTGATGAAAGTAACTTTTACCGGGCCAGCGGATAATACGATCTTCTGGCCGTTGTTGTCTTCCACTGCCATTGTGAGCGTGATGTCGCCGCCCTCCGCCAGCTCAGTAAGGTTTCTGGCCTCGAGAGGTATACTGAGCTCAGCCGGAGGACTGCCTTGCCCGGTCAGTTCGCCAATATTTCCGTTGCTGTTAACCGCACGCACACTCCAATGGGAAATGCCGTGAGCGGCGTTCACAACTGGACGGAGAGTCAGAGCCTCACTATCAATCCTGACCGACAGGTATGTACTGCGAATTGGCGCAAGGATAGCCATATCGTCCGAGCTGATTTCAACTCTGCGGTTTTCCGCCTGCCCCTCCTCTATTCTGTTGGTGCTTGGCACTTCCGGCAGGTTTCGAGCTTCGATCTTGATCCGGTTCGGATCAATGCGCCAGTTTGCCTGGAAATAATCTCTGACGGTCTCTGCTCGTGCTTTGGAGAGCTTTTTGTTTTGCTTCTCTGGGCCCATATTGTCATTGCATCCGGTCAATGTGATAGCTGCCGAAGGGTGGTCGATCAGACGCTTGCCGATAATATTTAATACCTGATAGTATTTTTCGAGAGTGTCACGAAAACGTTGTTCATCAAAGTCCGTGATCTCTTCCCGGTCGGAAAGAGTCACATATTGTGCTGGGAGATTACTCGACCCTTCAGGGAAATATATGTGCCCAAGCAACGGAGAAGAGTCGATAGTCTTGACCTCCTCAATGGTCAGGTTTGTCGGGGAAACAGACAGGCTCCCGGTGGTTTTGAAATAATTGACTTTGACTGTCGGCGCAGTCAGTACGAGACGTTGTTCCGTGGCATCATAAATCTCCATAACGACCGTAATGTCACCGCCAGCTGCAAGTTTACCAAGAGCGTCAGTTTTGAGAGGAACCTCAATCTCGGAAGGTGGGGTTCCCTCACCATTTTTTTCAATTAACGTACCGTCGGCATTGGTGACCCGTACACTCCAGCGCACGAAGCTGTAGGCCATGTCCACGATAGGATGCAGGGTCAACACAGAGCTGTCAATTCTACTGATGAAGGAAGCATTTTGTGTAGGCACACCGCTTTCTTGCCTTGAGGCATCAAGGACCGCTATCTCATTGATATTCAGGCGGGACGGAGAAACAGACAGGCTTCCGGTGGATTTGAGATAGTTAATTTTGACTGGTGGAGCAGCAAGTGTGATTTTTTGATCCTTGGAGTCATGAACCTCCATAAGGACAGAGATATCACCGCCAGCAGCGAATTTAGCCAGGGAGCCTGTCTCCAGAGGGAAGGATATTTCTGTCGGTGGGACACCCTCTCCTTCTTTCTCAAAAAGTGTCCCATTAGTATTAGCGACTGTTACCTTCCATTGTGCAAAGTTGTAAGCCGTGTCCACGACCGGACGCAGCGTTAACACGGAGTTGTCAACCCGATTGATGACAGAAATGATTTTTGCCGGGGTTGTGCTCTCAGCCCCCTCTGTCTGTGACGCAGGATCGATGGATGCGAGTTCATTAATGGTCAGATCCGCAGGCGAAACAGCCAGGTTTCCGGTGAGCGGGAACAGGTAGCTGAGTTCGTAGTAGTATTGCATTCTTGAGGCAACGCTTTGGAATATCTCAACCAGGTTTGTCTCTGAAGTTGCCTTCCATATCTGTCCATGGTTCCGTTCGGAGAATGTCTTCAGAAATTCATTTGTCGATGCACCTGGCATATAGTCAATTGCGTAGGCCTTATAATGCTCCAGACCATCCACTGCCATGATCACGTCCTTTTTACTGAAGTCGCTATTGATATCTTCACCGTCAGAGAATACGACCAGAAACCTGGGCTCGTTAGCCGGCATCGCTCGAATGATCTCGACACCAGCCAACATCGCTTCATACAGCACTGTAGTGGAGGTTATTCCGTCACGATAGATATCACTAATAAAGTTTTTTAACTCTCCAGGATTGTTGGATTTGAAAGTCTGCACGTGCAGGTCACGGCCTCCTATGGTCATCTTTGTCTTTCTAGTAAAGACTACGACCTGTACCTGGTCGATGGGCCGCACGATCTTCAGCAACTCGTCTACCCCTGCGAGCAGAGATTCAACTGCATGGCGCTGACGCATGGAGTCTGAGTTGTCCAGAACCAGGACAATATTGCGTGGCACGCCAAGGCTCTCTTCCTGTGGCTGAATTGCCAAGATTTTTGCAGTTCTACCAAGGGCTGTCACGATAAAGTCTTCTTTCTTCAAATCGAACAAGGGTTTGTTTTCCGCATCACTGACAGAGAGCAGAATCTTGGTGTCAGAAATCTCTCGCTCAATGGTAACAAGAGCTCCTGGGGTCGTCGTTCTTACCTGTAATAAGGGTTCGGCGGCAAAGCTTTGGCTGACAAACACAAAGCTTAGCAATAGCAGAAGCAGCAATTGGGCTGGTCGTCCCTTCTGTTTACAAATTCGGCCGGCGAGACGACGGCAGCAGCTTCCGACAACGATAAGTTTCGCATATTTTTTTTTACAATCAGTCATAAATTTATCCCCTTGTCCAAATTTCGTATCTGGTGTCAACGCTATTCAGCTCATTAATCGCCTTCTGGTGTTTCTGATTTAATAGCATGGGTTTGAGCTTCAAATAGGGGGCATCACCTGGCCCTCCAACCCCTAACAAACTCGCAGTTAACCTGCCACGCTGGAAACGAAAAGTCTCAATTTACCCTGCGCCACCCTGTAAACTAAACCAGTTGCAGAGTGGTACGGGGATATCGAGCTGGTTTTCAAAGACGCAGTTCATACCCGTCAAGCGAGTACTGAAAAGAGTGTCCGGTCTTCTCGGGTGCTATCTGTGCGACCGTCAATCCATAGCGAAAAACTAATAATATTTATGGTAGCTTTTCCATCGGTATTATATCCTTCTTGCAAGAAATCACTATGTTTTATTGTATAGGTCCAAATAAACTCTTGAATCGCTGAAAGTTTATCCAGAACGACCAGAAGACGATTTGATAGACGAAGATATAATTAAGGACGACAAAGGATATTGGAGTCAAGTTGCATCATATATCAGAGAACATTCAGAAGCAGAATTCAGCCATGGAATATGCCCAGAATGTGCCAAAAAACTTTACCCAGATATTCACTTATCTGATACGAAATAGGCACGAGTCATGAATATAACAAAAAACGACAGGGTAGGATCAAACTTTCGCTATTGCCCCCCCTGATAGGTCTGCTGATAACCGGTTGTTCATCATCATTGTTACCTGTAGCCAAAGGAAGTCTGGAATCCCCATGGGATTCGTTCGCTCAAGCCAAGCAGACCTTTGATCGGGTAATTCCTTATCAGACAAGTGACGCAGAGCTCCAATCCCTTGGTTTTCGCCTTACCAAAACTCAAATATTGCGATCGTTTCCTACCTCGACCTCATCAACCGCTTCATGCCGAACTCTTCGGTGAGCAAAGAAGAGTTCACCCCAGGGATACTAGAATGCATCGAAAGCCATGATAAATGCTATGGCTTCGAGTTGAGTGTCAATCGGATGGAGAACAGGCGCTACGGCAATGTTTTACTGGACCTCTTTAACTTTAAGCGGAAAGACCATAAAACAGGCTGGCAGTTCAATGCCCTGATTATCATAAAAGACAGTCAGGTGGTTTATAAACTCTGAAGCGGAAAACCTAAAATTGATGGGTATGTCTATAAAAAGAATCCGCTTGGCCCCCCAAGAGTCAGAGAATGTACTCCAATCCATTGCTGTGGAAACAACGTTTGATTAACCGCAGGAATGAGGAGAATATCTTTTTAAGAAAGGTAAAGGTTATTCAGCTTCAACGAAATAAAGCGGTCTAACCAATAAGGATCAACGCTAACCATGAGCACGTCAGTTTTTTGTTATTGCAAACAACGTGTTTACTGTTTACGTAATTAAAAATAACACCGAGTTTCCTTGCGGCTGGTTTCTCTGACGTTAAGCCCGCAATACAAAGAACATGATAGCGAGAGATATTTTGTTATTGCTTCATTAAATGAAGCAAATCAACAGTCCAGAAAGGAGAAGACTATGCGTACGAAATGGAAAGCCCTGTCGTTGATTGCCACCCTGATCGTGTTTGTCGGCAGCGCACATGCCGACGAATTGGTTTCACTGAAGGCCGGTTACCAACTCCTCAGTCCGAGTGGGTCAGTTGGATTGCCAGTTAACGGAGTGGGCCAGAAGGTTGATATCGAGAATGATCTCAACCTGGATGACAGCAAGGACCTGACTGCGGAAATTGCTCTGCAATGGGGCAATTCCCGTCTGTCCCTCAATTATCTGCCCATCGAATTTTCAGGTATTGGTACGTTGACGGTTAACGGTACTTTTAATGGCCAGGCCTTCAGTATCAACGACAGGGTTGAAAGCGAAATAAGCATTGACCTCTATGACCTCGGCTACACCTATTATCTAATTAACATGGACGATGTCCCGACCCGCTTCCAGCTCGGCCTGGAACTGGCCGTAAAGGTGGCGGACGCCAAAGTTAGTATTAACGACCAGACCCAGGGATTTGTTGAATCCGAATCAGGCACTGCCCCCATTCCAACTATCGGCGCCCGTACGCGGATCGCCCTGGCCGATTTTGTCGGGCTCAGCGGTCGGATCGGCTATCTGGGGTATGACGGCAATCATTTTCTTGATGCCGATGTACAGATTGAATTCTCTCCAGTGCCCATGTTTGGCGCCTATGCCGGCTACCGTTATTTCGACTTAGTGGTCGACGAATCGGATATCTATATCGACACCCAGTTTTCAGGCCCCTACGTGGGTCTGATGGCGCGATTCTGATTGGTAAACTGGTGCAAACAGGACCAAGCCAATTAGTTAAAACATGATAATTAAGGCTTTCCGTTGCCTGTGTGGCAGGTTAATTGTGAGTCTAATCAACATTGATGGTCTCGTAAAAACCCACTCGACATCCCCGTACTACTCTGTAAGTACTTGATTTCACAAGGTGGAGCTGGTTCTATTGAGCCTTTTTAGGAATTCATCAACATTCAATGCGTTAAAATCACGTAAAAACAAAACAGCAGAGGGTCTTAATTGACATTGCGATTTTTAGTATGGTAAGCTCATAAAAATGAACAAATCATTTGAAAATTATAATAAATTTCTTTCCTTCCGTGGAATTCCTATCAAAAACGCAATGACTCGACAATAATGGTACTGTTCAAAAGCAGAAAAATTAAACAATTACTTGATGAGTATCGTTCTCCGCAGGTGAACCAATCAAACAATACCATTGTTACCGAGCTTAAACAATTCGGTACTGATGCCATTCATATTGTCATAGAATATTTTCAGCAACGAAAACTCACCACCCCGAAAGGGCAATATCTGCTTAATAAATTATGTGACAGTTCCTGCCAGGAACTTATCATACCACTCATTGGCGATTCATACGATGAAGTTCGGCGTGTTGCAAAAGAGATGATCAAAGAACGCTGGTCAAAATCGGCGTCCCAATTGTTGCTAGAGCATATCAATGCAGGCGATATCTACATGCGCAACAATGCCACTGAGCTACTTATTGCGTTTGCTGATAAAAGTTGTGAGCCCAAGCTGATATCCATTTTTAACACATCTGCTTCCGAACAGAAAAAATCAATCTTAAAAATTCTTACCTCTTTTAACAGTTTTTCAGGCAATAAACTTATCTTGAGCGCTTTAAATGACCCTGACTGGCAAGTGCGTCTGTTAGCTGTTAAATGCATTGGTAAACTCAACATGCAAAGTGCTGTTGGCCAACTCATAGAAAAACTTTCTGAGAATGAGCCCCAGATTAAAGCATTTACCATCCAGGCATTGGGTGAACTCGGTGACAAACAGGCTACCAGACCTCTTCTTGACCTTTTAAAAGACGGAGACCTGATGGTCAGACAAAAGGCTGTTGATGCCTTGATTGAGATAGCGGATGCAGGGGTGATCAAAGAGATTATCGCTCTTTTACGAGACAATGATGTCAATGTGCGCAGGTGTGCTGTTGAAGTTTTGAGAAACATGAAAGACCCACAAACCGGCGCGGCCCTCATGCAAGCTATTAAAGATTCTGACTGGTGGGTCCGGCAAATTGCCACAGACTCCCTTACCAGTTTAAAAAGTGGCAACATTGTTGAAGGTTTTATTGGGCTCACGAAAGACCCTGATGAAAACATTCGTCGTTGTGCCGTTGAATTTTTCATTCAAGTTCCTGCTCCTGAGGCCTTTAATGCCTTAATTAGTCTGCTTGATGACCCTGACTGGTGGGTCCGGGAACGTGCCATTGACGCACTTGGTACTCAAAAAAATCCTGAGGCAATTGAGCACTTGCTTAAAAAGGTTGATGATCAGGCGGTATCCAAAGCCTTGCCAAGAGCCTTTGCCGACATTGGCGGTGAAACAGCGGAACATCATCTCCTTGACCTTCTATACAGAGGTCCAAAACGGCTTCGGCTTGAATCACTGAAAATACTAGTTGAAAAACGAGGAGTTGAGTGTGTTGACCTTATCAAAGCTTGTGTTTCCGATCCTGAACCGGAAATCAGTTCAGAAGCCATTAATGTATTAAAGGAGTTAACCGGTAAAGTTTTCAGTCAAGATGATGTCGGCAACACTCAACTGTCCCTGATCCAGAGTTCGATAGCTCCTGGCCAGACAGTAACTGAGGCAATTGTGGTTATCGACTTATGCAACTCAACTGATATCACGTCACGCTATGGTGACAGCTTCGCCTTGGATCTTCTGCAACAATTAACCTCTGTTGTCAACCCGGTAGCCCAGCGTGAAAAATGTCAATTTGTTAAAGGGACCGGTGATGGTTTTTTACTTACTTTCCCAAAAGCGGAAAACGCCATACGATTTTCTTTTGATGTCCTGACCTCAGTACAAAACCGCAATAAAGCTTCCGACCCGAGCCAACATATCAATTTGCGTTTTGCAGTCAACTTTGGGGAATCAAAGGTTGACGATAAAGGGGATAGACTTGGCGCGGCCATCAGTATGACTTTTCGGGTAGAGGGACTTAAACCACCCGATGCAATTGCAACCGAAGGGTGCATGCCCACAGATCAAGTTCCTCTGGATAATCGTGTGTTCATTACAGAAAACATAGAAAAAGAAATCTCCGGCATTAAATCTTTAAACTCCCAACTGGTTGGGCTCTATGAACTCAAGGGGATCACTGGGTTACACAGGATATATTATCTCACAGGGACTCTATAAAACTATGAAGAAGAAAAATACCTCATTAACTATAAACCGCGTGTATCACATTTTGAGCGAACTTCCTTTTTTTGAAAATTTTTCAGGTGAGGAATTAAGTTATTTTGCAAACAACCTAAGCTTACGCTCTTTTCCTAAAAACACCCTCCTTTTCGAACAAAATGAGATCGGCAACTATCTTTTTTTTGTCGTTAACGGTGAAGTTGAGGTAAAAATTAAGTCCCAGAACACTCAACAGTTTGTTGTCGCCAAATTTGGTCCTGGAAGTTCCATCGGCGAAATGAGTCTAATTGATGATTACCCCAGATCCGCTACCATAATGGTTTCAAAACCATCTGACTTATTATTACTGACCAGGCAATGTCTGGACAGATTGTGCAGCGAAAAACCAGAGACCGGTCTGAAATTTCTGCGAGGCCTCATCAAAACACTCAGCAACCGTTTACGGAAAGCAAATGGGCGTTTTGCAGACATTGCCTAATTCAGGCGCAAGCTGTGATAAAAGGCCGTATCAAAGTTCAAGCACTGAAAAGCAGTTGATTACACGTTGGACAGCTAGCAGATATTACAGCGTCGCCCAAGTCGGCAAGGTCTTTTCCGTCCACCGCACCATCCATGTCAAAATCACTCCATACCGGGGCATATTGACTGTCAAAAGAGTAGGTCAGGCCAAAGTCCGCAGCGAGTACATCATTTGGCGCGAACCACCGCAATTAGGTAGCGATGTCGATAACGGGTACGCCAAGCTCATGGATTTTTGAATCGATCTGTTGGACTGCATTTTCGATGGTGGCGTAGCTGATGTCCGGCAACTGACCGCCCCAGATCTCTTCAGCCTCTTTAAATCCACGCAAAATCCCCTCCCGTCCTTGTCTGAGTTTATCGATGTCGTCACCTGCTCCGGTGAGAACAAATTGTGCGATTCGGGCAGCCGTTTGGGACACCCCCCAATAACCGTCTTCATCGAAAATTGTTTGTGGCCCTGATTGAACAGCGCTGGAATCGCCGCCCGTATCACCGGTGGAAATTTTGAGGCGCATGGAAGTCAATGAAAATTCAAAAATTTTGCCTTGATCGCCTATTTCTTTTTGTAAAAAAATACGAGACTCAAACTGCAATTCCATGGTTTGCAGATGTTGAAGTTGGTTTGGGCGGCTATTCTTCAGCACCTGCGAAGACCCAAGTCTGTCAGGTTGATACCTGGCTCTTTGGGGAAAATAGCCATATGGACTGTATTGCGGAACTGTTTGTGTCTGCATTTTGGACCTCAACTTCATAGTTTAGTTTATACTTCTCCTATCGGTAGAATTATTGATTTCCTGAAATCGACATACAAAAATTATCCAACAGCCAAAATGTATTTTAAGGATTAATGGGAAGTTTCCTTTCCTTTTTTGCAATTTTCCCGATCTCGCGGTATAGGATGAATCTAAGTTAATTACGGAATTGTATTGAGGTATCATATGCACTCTCTGACTCTACTCTTGGCGGCCTTTGGCGCGTATCTGCTTGCCTATCTGACCTACGGCCGTTATCTCGGCGGACGAATTTTCAAACTCACCGACGAAAATAAGATGCCCTCTCACACCTTGCGGGATGGAATGGATTACGTACCATCAAAAAAACACATCGTCCTTGGCCATCACTTTACCACCATCGCCGGCCTGGGGCCAATCGTCGGACCTGCCATCGGCATCATCTGGGGCTGGCTGCCCGCCTTTCTCTGGGTGGTCTTCGGCTCGATTTTCATCGGTGCAACCCATGATTTTTCGGCCATGGTCATCTCGGCCCGGAACCAGGGCAAAACCATCGGTGAATTGACCGGAGACCTGATTAGCCCATCGACCCGGCTTGCCTTTCAGGTGCTCATCCAGTTTTTGCTCTGGATCGTGGTTTCTATCTTCGCCCTCATCATGGGGGTCCTGCTGGTGATGTATCCCCAGGCGGTCCTGCCGATGGCCATGGAGATCCCACTGGCACTCTGGCTCGGCACCCGTATCCGCCAGGGAAAAGGGGATACCGGTGCATCGCTTTTGGCCGTGGCATTGCTCTTTGTCGGTATCGCTCTGGGCAGCTTTTTGCCCATCACCTTGCCGGCAGTGGGCGGCTCACCGGTAATCTCATGGAGCATCCTTCTCTTAGGTTACGTCTTTATCGCCTCAACCTTACCCATTGACCGGCTATTGCAGCCCCGGGACTATATCAACTCCCATCAGTTGATGATCGTCATGGTGCTCATGGCCCTGGGGGTCGTGCTGGCCAATCCGGTGATCTCGGCCCCTGCCCTCAATCCAGCCGCCATGCTGCCGGACAGCGATATCCCTGCCATGCTGCCGCTGCTCTTCATTACCATCGCCTGTGGTGCTATTTCAGGCTTTCATTCCCTGGCCTCCTCCGGTACTTCGGTGAAACAGATCAAGCGGGAAACTGATATGCTGCCCATCGGTTACGGCAGCATGCTCATCGAAGGGCTTCTGGCAACTATTGTTATTGCCGCAGTGGCTGGAGGGCTCGGTATG